>ERZ1645192.1802-NODE-1802-length-17814-cov-12.879779_pt1 | contig 17814 bp, 18 predicted proteins | sample MGYA00575354_ERZ1645192 | MGnify/ENA primary metagenome ERZ1645192 (study PRJEB40844, sample SAMN11349763) | freshwater sediment metagenome | isolation source: river sediment | host: Sediment | place: India: Faizupur Khadar , New Delhi | collected 2017-02-21 ... | reverse complement strand
AACTGCCCGAGCAGAAGGAAATCCCGGGGCTGCTGATCTCCATGTCGGAGGCCGAAAACATCGGCGGCGTCGAATTCCAGCTCTTCGAGCCCCTGGCCCCCGTGGAGAAGGAGTTCTACGCCGAGCTGCCTGTGAAGATTTCCCTGACCGGGGTCTATCACGACACGGCCACGTTTTTCGAGAAGGTGGCGAAACTGCCCCGCATCGTCAACGTGTCGGACGTCTCCATGGAACGGCGGGACGGTACGAAGGACGCCAACGGCGCCAAGGGACCGACCCTGGCGACGAGTTTCCTGATTAAAACCTATATGTTTGTCGAAAAGCCCGTTGAAGGGAGCAAGAAGGCGGATGGAACGGACAAGAAAGCAGCGAAGAAACAGTAAGCTTCTGGCAGGAAGCCTGGCCCTCGTCGTCCTGCTCGCGGTCTCCGCGATGGCCGCCCCTGCGGCGGCCCCGCCTGCAGCGCCTGCGGCGGCGCCCGCGACGGCGGTGGCCTCGGCGATTCCCGCAGCGGCTCCCGCGACGGTGCAGCCGGAGGCGGCCGCAACCGCCCCCGACATCCCGGACTACCGGTACGACCCGAAGGGCAAGACCGATCCCTTCAAGCCCTTCGTGCGGCTCGAGTTGCCGACCGCCGCGAAGAAGGGGCCGGAGAAGAAGAAATACACCGGGCACCTCACGCCCCTGCAGCGGGTTTCCCTGGACAAGGTCCGCGTGACGGGCATTGCCGGGTCGCCGGTCAAGCGCGCGGCCATGGTCGAGGACGGGGCGGGCAAGGGCTACATCGTGTACCTGGGCACGCTCATCGGGGAAAACGGCGGCAGGGTGATCCAGATCCTCCCCGACCGGGTCATCGTCGAGGAGAAAGTCGGGGAAGGCATCAAGGGAAAAGAAAAATCGCATCGCGTGGCGCTGAAGCTCCATAAAGAAGAAGGCGAGGGAAGACCATGAAGAAGCTGAGCATGTGGGCACTGACGATTTCATTCTGTGTGATGCTGGTTGCCGGCTGCGCAACGATGAACGCCGGGCCCGACCCGGCGGCGGATGCTGCCGCCAAACCGGGAGCTCCGGCGCCCGCCGATGCGGCTGCCGCTGTCGGCTACATCGAAAAGATCGCCTTCGACAAGACGGCGGACAAGGAGAAAGTCATCGTCTCCACGTCCAAACTCATGGGCTACACGGCTTCCCGGGAGTCGGCCCGGACGCTCGTGCTCACCTTCGACAAGATGATGGTGCCCGATGAGCTGAAGAAGAAGGCCGCCGAGGGCAGCCTCAAGGTCGTCGAGGGCGTAACCGGCGATCAGATGAAATCGGGCGAACGGCCCGTCGCCACCCTGAAGATCGCGCTGCGGGACGCCGTGCCGCACCTCGTCCGCGAAGAGGGAAACCAGCTCATCGTCGAGATCGACACGGTCAGCCTGCCCCGCAGCGAGGCGATGAAGAACGAAGTGGCCAAGATCGAAGCGACCCGGCCAGCGCCGAAGGCCCGCGAGGCCAAGGTCGAGAAGAAGGATGCCAAGGTATACACGGGGCAGAAGATCACGGCCGATTTCCAGGATGCCAACGTCCGCAGCGTCTTCCGCCTCATCGCAGAGGTGAGCGGTCTGAACATCGTGGCCGGCGAGGACGTGAAAGGCACCGTCACGATGAAGCTCAACGAAATCCCCTGGGACCAGGCCCTGGAGACGGTTCTCGACATCCAGCAGCTCGGGACCAAGACGCAGGGCAACGTGATCGTCGTCATGCCCGCGGACAAGATCAAGAAGGCCGAGGAGCAGCGCCTCAAGGAGGACGTCTCCCGCGGCAAGCTGAAGCAGATCTCCATCGAGGCCCAGATCGTCGAGGCCAACGAGGCCTTCACCAGCCGGCTCGGCGTCCAGTGGGGTGCCGGTGGTGCGACCAACATCAACAGCACGAACCTCGGCATCCTCGGCGGCTCCGCCGGGTACGCCACGCAGACGGCGTCGACGGGCACCACGGGCGCCACGACGATCGCGCAGACCCTGCCGGGCGGCATCGGATTCACGGGCAGCAACCTCGCGGTGAACTTCCCCTACACCTACTCGGCCACGCCGCTGCTGGGCGTCGTAGCCGGCGGCAGCAACTTTGTCATCAGTGCCCAGATCCACGCCCTGGAGAGCACGAGCGAGGGCAAGATCATCTCCTCGCCGAAGGTCACGACGCTCGACAACGTCAAGGCGACGATCAAGCAGGGCGAGGAAATCCCCTACGTCACCGAGTCCACCTCGGGCGGCGTCGTCACGCGGACCATCCAGTTCAAAGAGGCGGTGCTCAAGCTCGACGTGAAGCCGACCATCACCCCCGAGGGCAAGATCTCCATGGAGATCAAGGCCACCAACGACTACGCCGATTACTCCCGGTCCATCCAGGGCAACCCGCCCATCAACAAGAACGAGGTCGACTCCACCGTGGTCGTCTTCGACGGCGACACGATCGTCATCGGCGGCATCTACAAGTCGACGGACAACAAGACCGTCGCCGGCGTGCCCGGTCTCTACAAGCTTCCGCTGCTGGGCTGGTTCTTCAAGGCGGAAGACGAACAGAAGATCAAGCGCGAGATTTTGATCTTCATCACGCCGAGAGTCGTTCCGGACGCCCAGATCGCCCAGAGCAAGTGACGGCGAGAACGCCCCGCCGCTAGAGAGTGAATCCTCCCGAAAGACGGAAACCCCGCGATCCGCGTGATCGCGGGGTTTTTCGTTTTGAACCTTGACACACCCGGGACGCTATGCTAGTCCCCCGGACTGAACGGGAAGATCGGGAGAACGGAAACGAGGAAGACCGGGCAAGAGAACGACGGGAAGAGAACGGGAAGCAGGCCGATGGAAACCGACGACAAGAAGGGCGGATTCGAGATGGTGCGGCTCAGCGACGTGGTGGACCGCAAGGAATTCATCGCCCGGGCCGAGGCCTGCCTGGACCGGGACCCCGCCCGAGCGGTCGAGATGGCGCTGGAGCGCCTGCGGGTCTACCCCGACGACGTGGAGGCCCGGATCGTGCTGGGCGTCGGGTGGTTCCGGAAGGGGGAAACGGGCCCCGCGCTCGACATCCTGCGCGATCTCGTGCGCGACGTGACCCGGTGGTCGCCTGCCTTTCGGATCCTCTCCGAGCTGTGCCGCGAGCAGGGACTCGACGACGAGGCCGAGCGGGCCTCGCGCATCTACATGTCGCTGAATCCGGAATCGGCGGAAGCCATTCGGGATCTCGAGGACCGGCTGCGCAGGGAGAGCCGCGCGTACCCGGAGGCGGCCGAGAGGCCTGACGAGGATGCCGGGCTTCCCCGGGCGGCCGATTTCAAGACCCTGACCCTGGCCGATCTCTACGCCCGGCAGGGGTACCGGGAACTCGCCGAGGCGCTCTTGAAGGAAATTCTCGCCGCCGACCCGCAGAACCGCGATGCCCTGGAGAGGCTCGGCAGGCTGCGGACGCAGTCCCGCGAGGAGGCTCGGTCGCCGCGTCCCGCCGAAGACGCCCCGGCCGGGGAGGACAAGGACCTGTTTTTCGGGGATCCCGCGGCACCCCCTTTCCACGGCCTGTTCAGCCACTCGACGCGCGCGGAGACGCTCCAGGGCGAGGATCCGAAAACGGAAGAGCCCGCCGGGTTCGAGCCGGGTCCCGCCGCCCCGGACCGCCGCTCGGCGCTCTTCGGAACCCTGAACCGATGGCTCACCTCGCTCGACAGGATGAAAAAGCATGCCTGACAAACCGTCCACCGGCACGAGGATGTCCCGGCTGCGGGCGCTTCTGCGCCGCTCGGGCGCGGAGGCATTCCTGATCCTCGACCTCAAGAATATCCGTTACCTGACGGGCTTCTCCGGGAGTGACGGGGCCCTTCTGGTGGGCGGCGGCAGGCCGGTGCTGCTGGTGGACGGCAGGTACACGACCCAGGCCGCGAAAGAGGCCCGGGGGGCCCGGGTGGTTCTCTACGGGGACAAAGCCGCCGGCATCGCCGATGCCCTGTCTGCGGGCGGGTACGGGAAAGCGGGTTTCGAGCCGTCCGTCATGACCGTGGATTTTCTCGGCGCACTGCGGCGCAAGGCGAAAAAGGTGCGCTGGATGCCCCTTCCGGCGGAATCGGGGTCCCTCCGCGCCGTCAAGGACTCCTCCGAAATCGCACACATCCGCAAGGCCATCCGGATCGCCACCGGGGCGCTCCAATCGACCCTGGCCGCCATCCGGCCCGGCGTGTGCGAGCTGGATGTCGCCGTCGAACTCGAATACGCGATGCGAAAGAAGGGCGCGGAGGGCCCCTCCTTTGACACGATCATTGCATCGGGTCCCAACAGCGCCCTCCCCCATGCGCGGCCGGGCAGACGGAAGATCCGGGCGGGGGACTTCATGGTCGTCGATTACGGGGCCGTCAGCGGCGGGTACCATTCGGACGAAACCTGCACCTTCGTGATCGGAAGGGCGGGGAAGCGCCACGAGAAACTCTATGCCCTCGTCAAGGAGGCCCACGACAGGGCCCTCGAGGCGGTACGGCCCGGTGCGCTCTGCCGCGACGTGGATGCGGCGGCGCGGACCGTCATCGAACAGGCGGGGTACGGCCCTCTCTTTTCCCACGGGACGGGGCACGGCCTCGGGCTCGACATCCACGAGGCCCCGAGGCTCTCGGCCCTGTCTAAGGCCGTTCTCGAGGAAGGGATGGTCATTACCATCGAGCCGGGGATCTATCTCCCCGGCTTCGGCGGCATCCGCGTCGAGGACACGATCCTCGTCACCCGGGAAGGGGCGAGGGTGCTGACGGAGTTTTCGAAAGAGCTGCAGGTGATCGGATAAGGATGGAAGTTGAGAAGCTCGGAAGTTGAGAAGCTTGGACGGACCGGGGACCATCGGTCGGCTTCGGGCTTCCCCGAGCTTCGTAACTTCGCAACTTCTGAACTTCATGATTCGGGAATAGGGGCATGTCGGTTTTTCAAGAGGATCTGTTTTACAGCCGTGAACACACCTGGGTAAGGGTGGACGGCAACATTGCCACCGTCGGAATTTCCGACTATGCCCAGGAACAGCTCGGGGACATCTATACCGTCGAACTGCCCGAGCCGGACAGGGACGTCGAGCAGGACGAGGCCTTCGGTTCCATCGAGTCGTCCAAATCCGTCGCGGAACTCATCTCGCCGGTCAGCGGCGAAGTCATCAGCGTCAACGAGGACATCGAGGACGACACCAGCGTGATCAGCAGCGACCCCTACGGGTCCGGCTGGCTGATCATGGTGGAGCTGCGCGATCTCGACGAGCTGAACAACCTCCTCGACGCGGAGGAATACAGGGATTATGTCGGCGAGGAAGCCGGGGAGGAGGAATGAATGACGCCCCCTGGCGCCTGCTGTCCTACCGGGTGCTGCGCGCCGCCGAGAACATGGCCATCGACGAGGCCGTCTTCCGCCTGAATCGCCAGGAAGGCCTGCCCCCGACGCTGCGTTTCTTCGGGTGGCAGCCCCCCGCCGTCTCCCTCGGGTACTTCCAGAAAACCTCCCGGGAGATCGATGTCGCCGCCTGCCGGCAGGCGGGAATCGACATCGTGCGCCGCCCCACGGGCGGCAAGGCCGTTCTGCACGAACACGAACTGACGTACTCGCTGGTCGCGTCCGCCGACCACCCGCTCTTCACCGGGGACATCGTCGGAACCTACCGGGTCGTGAGCGCCTGCATCGTGGAGGCGCTCCGCCGGCTGGGCCTGACGCCGGAAATCGCCTTCGAAGGGCGCACGGCGGCGGGGACGCCGCTGGAGGGGTACTGCTTCGCCGCGCCGTCCCGATACGAACTGCTTGTGGGGGGACGCAAGATCTGCGGAAGCGCCCAGGTCCGGGCGAGGGGGACATTTCTCCAGCACGGGTCCCTCCTGGCCGACCTGGACCCGATGCGCATCGCATCGGTCATGGGGGTTTCCGTCGACGGGGTCACGAAGACGACGACCGCCCTCCGGGAACAGCTCGGCAGGGTCATCGGCTACGAGGATCTGGCCCGCCTTCTTCGCGGGGCCTTCGAGGACACCCTGGGCGTCCGCCTCGTCGAGAGCGGCCTCAGCCCTGCCGAGGAGTCGCTGATGCAGCGGCTGCTGTCGGAAAAATACGACACGGACCGCTGGAATCTCGAGGGCCAGGGAGGCTCCGGCGCGGATGCCGACACGGCCGATTCCTGAACAGGCCCGATCCGCAAAGTTTTCATTGACAAAAGAATTGTTATCTAATAATGTTCAATGGTTTCGCAGGGGAAAATCGGACGTTTCGATCAGTTCCTGCATTCTCCCCGCTACTGAAATTGTCTTTTATTCCGTCGCACTGGGTCGTTACCCTGGGCGGGACGTTCAACGGGATACCGAATTTAAAAGGAAGGGAGCGATCATTTTTGGAAGTCAAGGTTTTCGACAATGATGTCGACAAAGCGTTGAAAGTTCTGAAGAACAAGCTGTCGAAGAACGGCCTGTTCAAGGAGCTGAAGCTGCGTCGCGCCTACGAAAAGCCTTCCGTCAAGCGCAAGAGAAAAGCGCTCGAGGCGAGACGGCGGCTTGCCAAGATTCAGAGACGGCGCCACTCGTAATCGGCCACATGGACGCACATTCCAAGACAACCCTCACCGGGGATGGAGGCAGAACTCGCCGAGCCGGGCTTCTGCCTCGATCCCCGTATTGCGTCTAATGGAAGAAAAACAATACCTCGTCGATGCCCTTTCCGTTAACGAATCCTGGCGAATGTTCCGCATTATGGCGGAGTTCGTCGAGGCCATAGAAGAGCTCTCCGACATCGGGCGCGCCGTGACCATCTTCGGTTCCGCCCGCACCACTCCCGCCAACAAATACTACCAGAAGACGGAGCACCTCGCGCGGCTGCTGGCCCAGCAGGGCTTCAGCGTCATCACCGGCGGAGGTCCCGGCATCATGGAGGCGGCCAACAAGGGGGCCTCCGAAGCGGGCGGCACCTCGGTGGGGATGAACATCCGCCTGCCCTTCGAGCAGACCCCCAACGAATTCGCCAACGTGAAGCTCTACTACAAGTACTTCTTCATCCGGAAGGTCATGTTCGTCAAATTCGCCGTGGCCTACGTGATCGTACCCGGCGGTTTCGGCACCCTGGACGAGCTCTTCGAGGCCCTGACCCTGATCCAGACGAAACGGATCAAGAGCTTCCCGGTCATCCTGATGGGCAGCGATTACTGGAAAGGGCTTCTCGACTGGCTGAAGGATGCCATGCTCGGCCAGGGCATGATCTCCCGGCAGGACATGGACCTGTTCCGCGTCCTGGACGAGCCGGAAGAGATCGTGGACTACATCAAGAAATTTGTCATCCTTTAAGCGGCCGCCCGGCCGCGGGTCCAGGGTAAAAACACAGGACACGACATCCCGACCGGAAGTTCTTGCCCATTGCCTTTCCGCAATATCTCCTCTCCCGTTTTTCACTCATTTGATGTATATCGTTCATTGCCCGCAGGCGTTCGCAGCGTGCGGATGATTTTTTCGACAGGCGAAACAAGGGCATGAGCCAGAGAGAGCCGGGCACCGAAAAGAGCCTCGATAGCGTCCTGAAGGACATCGCGAACGGGAAAGGAGCACCCTGCTACCTTCTGTACGGGGATGAAGATTTTCTCGTGGAGGAGGCCCTGGGGAAGATCGTCGACGCGCTGATCCCGGAGCAGGACCGGGACCTGAGCCTGTTCATGATGGACGACGAGTCGGGCGGGGTGCATGCCGTGTGCGAGGCCCTTCTGACCCCCTCCCTCATTCCGGGCCCCAAGGCCGTTGTCCTGCGGAAAACCCGCCTCTTCTATTCGAAAACCTCTCTGCCCGACCTGGTGAAGAAAATCACCGACAGCGTCGAAACGGATCTCCCGTCGGCGGCCCGCACGTTCCTGATCCTTCTCGACGTGGCGGGCTGGAGCCTCGAGCAGCTCCGCGACGAGGGATGGCGGAGGATCACCGACGAACAGTGGCGGGAAGCGGTCGGGGAGGACGGGGCCGCCGAGCGGGAAAAATGGCTGCCCCGGGTGCTGGAACACTGCATTGCGCACAACCGTGCCGAGCGCGCCCGGCCGGGCGGGACGGAGGCCCTTGAAGATCTCCTGTTGTCGGGCCTTCCCGCCGGCCATGTCCTGGTCGTGTCGGCCGATGCCGTGGACCGCCGGAAGAAGCTCTTCAAGGTGATGGCCGACAGGGGAGCCGTGCTGGCATTTCTGCGAACGCGCAGCGAGGCGAAACAGCGCAGCCTCATGATGGAGAACCTGCGGGAAAAGCTCGCACGCAGGGGGAAAACGCTCAGTTCCGAGGCGTGGGTTGTCCTGGGGAGGAAAACGGGCTTCAGGCTGCGGGATTCCGCAGAGGCGCTCGATCAGCTGATCACCTACACGGGGGACAGGGCCCGCATCGAGCCGGCCGACGTGGAAACGGTGATCGGCCGGACCCGCGACGACACGGTCTTCGACCTGACGGAAGCCCTGGTGGGAAGCGATCTGCGGAAAGCCCTTGCCAGTCTCGGCGATCTGCTCTACCAGGGCGTCCATCACCTCGTCATCCTGGCCATGATCACGAGGGAAATCCGCTTTCTCTTCCACGGGAAGGTGCTGCTCGACACGGGCAGGCTCGAGGGGTTCCGCGCCGACATGGACTTCGGCCGGTTTCAGCGGGCCGTCTTCCCGGCGGTGAAGGCATTCCAGGCGGAACTGGGGAAGGGGGCAAGCCTGGTGAACCAGCACCCCTACGTCATCTACAACGCGCTGCGCAATTCGACGCGGTATACCCACGGGGAGCTGCTGGCGCACATGGAACGGGTGCTTGCCGTGGATGTGGCCATGAAATCGACGGGCCGGGACGCGCGGCTTCTGCTCGAACGCCTGCTGGTTGACCTGTGCGGACAGGCAGGGGACAACAACGCGACGTTGAGAAGTTAAGAAGTTGTGAAGTCGAGAACTCTTGAAGGAAGAGGATTCTGCCTGATTTTTTGACTTCCGAACTTCCCGGCTTCTTGACTTCAGAGTTTCTCCATCCCTCTCTGTTTGAGCCTCTCCCGCTTGGATGTGCGATGGGAGGGGCCTTTTTTTTTCGTTCCTCTCGGCGAGGGGTCGTCCCCGTCGTCGTCCTTGCCGCGCATGCCCGGGGCTTGTGCCGGGGCACTGCGGGCCCGGCGGACCCGTTCCTCGAACTCCCGGGAGGCGATCGCCGTGACGCCCGCGCGAGCGGCGGCATCCATGACGGGGCGGTCCGAGGTGACCACCATCGACTCCTCGGCATGTTGCCGCGCCAGTCTCTTGATGACTTCGTCCGCCTTTTCCCCGCGCCGGGAGTAGATGATCTCGATGCCCGCCTCCCGGTCACGCTCCTCCTGCGGGGGGCCTCCGAGCCAGCCGTCGAAGACAACGGTAATGCGGTGCCCCATGACCCTCCTGTAGCCCGCCAGCATGCGGATGAGGGCCTTCCGGCCCGCTTCCAGGCCCTGGCGCTCGTGGCTTCTCAGCACGTCCGACTGCCGGATCAGATTGTAGCCGTCGATGATGAGGTGCATGGTCACAGTCCGGAGGATAACGGGTTCGGATACTCAACTTGTTTATAGCGCATTTGTGCGGGGGCTTCAAGGCGCCGGAAATGCGCATGTTTGTTCTCTCCGGCGGCCCCAAAATAGTTGTGGACATTCCCCGGCAAAGTCTTATAATCGCCCCTACGCCTCAGCGGTCCGGGGCAACAGGCCCGGGGCCGGGCTCTTCGACGGGTTCGGCATGGAGGAACGAGGACCGAGGGCAGCGTCGCGTTCGGGACCCGTGCGCCGCTGGAGGAACACCCCGGGATTGGCCGGCCGGTGCTTCGACGTTTCGGCAGCACCCTGACATCATGGCTCAGAACGGCACGAACAACCAGACCCGTCTCGACAGGCTCCACGAAATCATCCGGGGTAAGCGGAAAGTCCTGATTGTGACCCACAATCACCCCGACCCCGATGCGCTGGCCGCCGCGTATGCCCTCAAGTATCTCCTGCAGTCGAAGTGGAAGGTGGGCGCGATCATCGCCTCCAGCGGGGTCGTGGGGCGCGCCGAGAACCGGGCCATGATCCGCCATCTGAAGATCGACCTGCACGCCCTCTCCGAGATCAACCTCAACAACTTCAGCGTCATCGCCCTCGTGGACACGCAGCCCGGGGCCGGGAACAACTCCCTGCCGCGCTCGATCATTCCCGACATCGTCATCGATCATCACGTCCCCATCCGGGCCAGGACCCGGCTGGCAAAGTACTACGACATCCGGACCGATTACGGGAGCACGTCGACGATCCTGGCCGAGTACCTGCGGGATGCGGGAATCGTGGAGGTGGACCGCAAGGTGGCGACAGCCCTTCTCTACGGGGTCCGCTCCGATACGCGCGATCTCGGGCGCGGGGTGAGCGCGAAGGACATCGACGCCTGCATGTACTTCTACAACAGGGTTCTCTTCCGCCTGCTCTCGCAGATCGAGCACCCGGAGGTCCCGCGGGACTACCTGAGCATGCTCGAGAAGGCCATCAGCAACGCCCGGCTCTACAAGGACGTCGTCACCCTGAATCTGGGACACGTCGAGCACCTGGAGATCATCGCGGAGATGGCCGATCTCATGGTCCGCACGGAGGGGGTCAAGTGGGTCCTGTCCGTGGGGGAATTCGTCGGCGACGTTTATTTTTCGCTGCGGACGAAGAAGAGGCGCGGGTCGGCGGACCGGATCGCGCAGAAGATGGTGGCGGACCTGGGGACGGGGGGCGGTCACGAAATGCTGGCCGGCGGAAAGGTCGCCATGGGCGACAAGCCGCACCACACCCCCGAGGGAATGACGGAAATCCTGGTGGCGAGATTCCTGAAGGCCGTCAAACGCAGGGATTCAAAAGCGGAGAATCTTCTGGCGTACAGCCAGGAGGCCGCCGCACCCCGGAAACCGGAACAGGCCGAGCTGTCCCTGGAGGAACGGAAGTTGGGAAGTTGAGAAGTTGTGAAGTTTGGGTACATCCCCGGCTATCGTTCCGACCCGTGTCGATTCCCAGCTTCCTCACTTCTCAACGTCTTGCCCACTCGTCTGCGACTATCGTATCCCGCCGAGGATCGTTTTCATCCGTGTAATCGTATCGCTGTACGAAGGGCTGCCGAAGATGGCGGCGCCGGCCACGAAGATGTCCGCGCCCGCCTCGGCAAGAGTCCCGATGTTGTCCGGCGTGACCCCCCCGTCCACCTCGATGGCCAGCCCCAGGCCGCGTGATTGCGCCAGCTCCCTGGCCTTGCGGATCTTGGGCAGCATGCCCGCGATGAATTTCTGCCCGCCGAACCCCGGGTTCACCGTCATGATCAGCAGCAGGTCGATGTCCGGCAGGATCTCCTCGATACAGGACAGCGGCGTCGAGGGGTTCAGGGACACGCCTGCCCGGATCCCCTTCCCTTTGATATAGTGCACCGTCCGGTGCAGGTGGACAACCGCCTCGGCGTGAACGGTGAGGATATTGCTCCCGGCATCGGCGAAGGCGTCGATGTACCGGTCCGGGTCCTCGATCATCAGGTGCACGTCGAAGGGGAGCGCTGTCGTCTTCCGCAGGGACGAGACGACGCCGGGCCCGATCGTGAGGTTCGGGACGTAATGGCCGTCCATGATGTCCACGTGGATGAGGTCGGCGCCGGCCTTTTCCACGGCCTTGATCTCTTCCCCCAGCCGGCTGAAATCGGCCGACAGAATCGACGGGGCGATCTTCTTGTTCATCGAGGGTTTCCTTTCGAGAGTCCTGTGCTCGGCTGGAGAAAAAACGGAAAGCTCTCCTGTCCAGACAGTTCAAGAATATCTGGATGCAAGGCGCCCTGAAACGACGGAAGTTAGGAGGCTACGAAAAGCGGAAGATAGGCGTGGATTGAAGATTTCTTGATTTTATCTTTTCCGCTCTTCCTAACTTCACAAACGCAAAGCCGGCATATGATCACGCACCCTGCAGGCTGCGCCCCCGGGTCAACGGTCCGCTAGTAGCGCAGGACGACGGGCGGATAGACCCTCCCCGTGTCGGCCTCGCGCAATCTCAGCCTCAGCTCCTGGGCCTTCCTGGCCTCGCCCGGGAAGAAGACGAAGCCATGGGCCAGCTCCTGGGGCGCCACGGCCCTGCGTTCGAGGGAGCGCGTTCGGAGGTCTTCCCGGATCTGCCGCTGCACGTCGGTGTCCGTCATGCCCTGGGTGCCGCCCATGACGGCTCCCGTCGCCGCGCCGGCCGCCGCGCCCTTCATGGCGGCGTCTCCGACTCCCTGGCCGCTGACGATCCCGATGGCCGCGCCGATGATGCCGCCCGCCACGGCCCCGAGGGCGCCGTACTTGGCGGCGCCGGGGGCGACTTCGCCGAACTCCGTTTTCTTCGCGATGCGGTCATAGGCGAGCCTGGCGTCGAGAACCTGCCAGGCGTTGTTCTCCACGTCGACGAGGATCGTCTGCTCGGCGACGATCTCGAGGGGGTGGTTTCCCTTGTTGTCGAAGACGACCTGGATGGGGAGGATGTCGGGCCGGATGTCGAACCCGAATGCATTTTGGGCCTCTGCCGGGTTGTCCCAGGCTTTGGAGGCCACGACGGCTCCGCCGACGGTCGTGGCGTTGGGGTAGGCTTGCGGCATCTTGAAGGGGACGACCTGGCGCTGGTACCGGGCGCAGGACACAAGCAAAACCGCGGCGAGCAGTACGACCGCTGTCACGGTGAATACGTTTCTGGACGTCATGAGGGTTCCTCTCCGCTTGCTGCGATGGCTATTCTCTCGTAATTTCGGGCCTTTCGGACAGCCCAACCCAACCTACAACATTACCCCGCCGATGTCAACCGCGCAGGGAAGGCTCGAGGTCCGAGGACAGGAAAAAAGATTACAGACCGCGATGTCGCGCCCGGCGTCCGGCCAACCCCTGCATCCGTTCGAACGCACGGAAGCGCGGCAAGGTTGACAGCCTTCCCTTGACAGGACCGGGAAAGGGCATTATCGTCGTGCGGTGCTGACCCTGCTCTACAACCTCACCCTGCTCGCGGGCTTTGTGCTCGTTGCGCCGTATTACGCATTCAAGATCCTCGTGGCGGGGAAGTACCGCCGGAGCATCGGCCAGAAGCTGGGCGTCATCCCCGCGGAGACGACGTCCGCCCTCGAGGGCAGGCCGCGGATCTGGGTTCATGCCGTCTCCGTGGGCGAGGTGACGGCGGCGGCGCCGATCGTCGCCGCCCTGAGGGGGAAACTCCCCCGCGCCAGTATCCTCCTTTCCACCGGCACGGAGACCGGCCAGGCCATGGCGCGCGAGCTCGTCCCCCATGCCACCGCCCGGATGTATTTCCCCATCGATCTGCCCTGGGTCGTGAAGCGCGTCATCGGGAAGGTCGCCCCCGACATCGTGGTCCTGACGGAAACGGAGCTGTGGCCCAATTTCCTGCGGGTCTGTTCGAAGCGCGGGATCCCCGCCGTCATGGTCAACGGCCGGATCTCGCCCCGGTCGTTCCGGCGTTATTCGCGGACGTCTTTTTTCTGGGAAAGGGTTCTCGCATCGGTTCTCGAGATCGGTGTGATCTCCGCGGTGGACGCCGAACGCATCCGGGCGATCGGGGCGCCGCCTCAGAAGGTCCGCGTCATGGGGAACGCCAAGTACGACAGCCTCGCCTCGCGGGTTAGCGGCGAGGCCTGGTCCCTGAAGGCCGCCGAGCTGCGGGTCGGAGCCGACACCCTGGTCCTCGTGGCGGGCAGCACCCACGAGGGGGAAGAGGCGGTTGTCCTGAAGGTGTATCGCGAGCTTCTGCGCGAGTGGCCCGGGCTGCGGCTCGTCCTCGTTCCCCGTCACCCCGAGCGCGGGGCGGCCGTGCGCGATCTGGCCGCGCAGGAAGGGCACGCCGGCATCCTGATGAGCCAAATTCGCGCGGGGAGAGTGCCGCGGAACGAAGTCGTCGTCGTCGACGTGATCGGCGAGCTCTTCGGTCTCTACAGTCTTGCCACCGTCGTCTACTGCGGGGGAAGCCTCGTGCCGAAGGGGGGGCAGAACATCCTCGAACCGGCCGCCTGGGGGAAGGTCGTCTTTTACGGGCCTTCCATGGAGGACTTCATGGGTGAAAAGGCCCTGCTGGAGGAAGCCGGCGCGGGCGTCTGCGTGAGGGACGAGCGGGAGCTGCTCGAGGGGATGAAAAAAATCCTGTCCGATCCGGCCGACCTCATGCGTCGCGGGGCCGAGGGGCAGAGAGTGGTCCTGTCGAGCCGCGGCGCCGCCGAGCGATATGCGGCAATGATCATCCGGGCATTGGGCAGCCGACAACAGCAGGCAGGGGGCAGGGAAGGCGGGCCCGGGGCTTGAGCGGCGGGACGCCCGCGACGCATCCTTCCCGATCGGGCCCGATGCTTGCATACCTGTCTGATGTCGTCGGCCCGTTTTTGTGGTTGACAAGGCGGACCCTTTCCTATATCTAGGGTTTACTTTGTGAGGGAATCGTTGAAAATGACGTCGATCGGTGCAAGAAGAGAATTGCTGAGCCTCAACGGGCTATTGTGCCTCGCTCTGCTCCTGCTCCTGCGGACAACCCGATCGCCCGTCGTTTTTAGAATTTAGGGAATCGAGAAAGAAATTCTAAAGGCCATGGGCAAAACGCTCATGGCCTTTTTTTATTTCCCGGCACACTAAGGAGCGGACAGACACGATGAAAGAGATCATCTGGTTCGGTCGGGGAGGCCAGGGCGCCGTCGTTGCCGCGCAGATTCTGGCGGAGTCGGCATACCTGGAAGGCTTCAAGGGCGTCACGTCGGCGCCGACGTTCGGCCCCGAGCGCCGCGGGGCGCCGGTCACGGCCTCGACGCGGATCTCGGAGGAGCCCATCCGGATGTTTTCCCAGGTCGAGATGGCCGACATCGCCATTGTGCTGGACAACACGCTCCTGGGCGTCGTCGACGTGAAAGGCCGGGTCCGCAAGGGCGGGACGATCATCATCAACACCGCCTGCAAGCCGGAAGACGCGGGCATCAACGGAGATTTCACCGTGGCCACGGTTGATGCCACCGGGGTGGCCCTGAAGCTTCGCCTGATGAAGGAGGGAGCCCCGCTGATCAACACGCCGCTCCTGGGCGCCTTCGCGAAGGCCACGGGGATCGTCTCCCTGGAGAACATCGAGAAAGCCCTTCGCAGCAAGCTCCCCGCGGCGGCGGCCTCGCAGAACTTCGAGACGGTGCGGGCGGCCTACGAGGGAACGGTCGTGCAGAAGGTTCACGGGTAACGGGCAAACGGCAACCACGCAAGAAAGAGGCGGACAGCATGAAGAAACGAGACGAGAACATATCGGCGATGTGCAAGCCCACCATCGGCGAGGCGGGCAGGACGGGCGACTGGCGCGACCTGCGGCCCGTCATCGATCACAGCAAGTGCACGCCCTTCGTCAAGAAGAAGGCCGCCTGTTACCTGTGCTGGCTCTACTGTCCCGAGGCGGTGGTCAAAGCGGGGATCCCCGTCGAGATCGACCTCGAGTACTGCAAGGGCTGCGGGATCTGTGCCGAGGAGTGCCCGTCCCGGGCCATCAGCATGGTGAGGGAGGACCAGTGCAATGACTGACGCGCGCATCATCACCGGAAATCAGGCGGCGGCGCTGGCGGCACGGCTCTGTGACGTCCAGGTTGTCGCCGCCTACCCGATCACCCCCCAGTCGCAGCTTGCCGAGATGCTTTCCCTGTACGTGGAAAGCGGCCAGCTGCGCGCCGAGTACGTCCGGGTGGAAGGCGAGCACTCGGCCATGACGGTCTGCATCGGGGCCTCCACCGTGGGGGCCCGGGTCTTCACGGCGACCAGCTCGAACGGCCTGCTGTACATGCACGAGCAGCTGCACTGGGCGGCGGGGTCGAGGCTCCCCATCGTCATGTGCTGCGTCAACCGCGGCGTGGGCGCACCCTGGTCGATCTTCAACGACCAGCAGGACTCGCTGGCCCAGCGCGACACGGGATGGATCCAGATCTACTGCCGCGACAACCAGGAAATCCTCGACACGGTGATCCAGGCCTACCGGATCGCCGAGACGGTCTACGTGCCCGTCATGGTCTGTTTCGACGGCTTCGTGCTCTCCCACACGATGATGCCCGTCATCAGCCCGACGCCGGCGGCGGTCCGGAAGTTCCTGCCCCCCTACAAGCCCCACACGATTCTCGATGCCGAAAACCCGATGACCATCAACTCGGTCCTCCTGCCCAACCGGCGTCCCGACGCCGAGGGGGTCGTCTGCGACGGCTACATGGAGATGCGCTGGAAGCTGCAGCACGCCCTCGACCGGACCCCGGAGGTCATCCGCGAGGTGAACCGGAGTTTCGCGGAGGCCTTCGGACGCGACCACGGCGGGATGCTCTGGACGCACCGGACGGAGGACGCCGACGTGATCCTCACGAGCATGGGATCGCTCGCCGCCGAGTCGACGGTGGCCGCCGATGCCCTGCGCGAAGAGGGAATCAAGGCCGGGGTCGTCGGGATCCGCGTCTACCGGCCCTTCCCGGTCAAGGAGGTCGTCGAGGCCTACCGGGGCGCGAAGGCCGTCATCCTCTTCGAGAAAAGCATCAGCTACGGCTACGAGGGGGGATTGTGCTCCGATCTCAAGGCCGCTTTCTACGGCAGCGGGATCCAGGCGACCCTCCACGATTACGTGGCGGGACTCGGGGGCCGCGATGTGAAGGCGAGGGAGCTCGCCGAGGCCGTCAAGTCGTCACTTGCCCGGATCCAGGCGGGCGAGAAGGATCTGAAAACCACCTGGCTGAACTGTGCCACGGAGTAGCGCCATGCCGCAGAATCTCTTCAAGATCCACGAGAAAGAATACGTCCTGCCCGGCACGAGGGCCTGCCAGGGCTGCGGGCTCTCCATCGCCTACCGGTTCGCCCTGAAGGCGCTCCGGGAAGACACGATCGTGACGCTTCCCGCATGCTGCCTGTGTGTGCTCCACGGGCTCTACCCCCTGACGCCGGTCCTCGTCCCCAGCGTGAACAATACCTTTGCGAGCACGGCCGCCTCGGCCTCGGGCATCGCGGCGGGGCTTGCCGCCCTGAACCGGACGGAGACGACCGTCGTGGCCTTCGCCGGCGACGGCGGCACCTTCGACATGGGCATCCAGGCCCTCTCGGGCGCCGCCGAGCGGGGGACGGATTTCATCTACGTGGCCTACGACAACGAGGGCTACATGAACACGGGCACCCAGCGCTCCAGCGCGACCCCCATGGGGGCCCTCACGACGACGACCCCCGTGCTCACGAAGCAGCAGCACAAGAAGGACTTCCTCAAGATCATGGAAGCCCACCAGATCCCCTACATCGCCACGACGACGCCGGCCTACCCCATCGACCTCTACGACAAGTTCGTCCGGGCCAAGCGCATCAAGGGCACGCGGTTCATCCACATCCACACGCCCTGTCCCCCGGGGTGGCAGTACCCCACGAAGGACACGATCCGCATCGGGCGGCTCGCCGTCGACACGGGCCTGTGCGTGCTCTTCGAGGTCGAAAACGGCAAGTTCCGTTTCACGGGGCGCAGCCGCACGCTCGCCGAGAAGGGCAACAAGCTCCCCGTGGTGCACTACGTCGAGAAGCAGGGGCGGTTCAAGAAGATGAGCATCGAGCAGCTCAACCAGCTCCAGGCCTGGGTGGACGACCGCTGGGAAGAGTACAAGAGGAAGGCGGCGGAATCGAAATGACCAGAGAGTAAGAAGGTGTGAAGGTTGGAGGATCTGCTGGCAAGCGGCATGCCCTTTCTTACCTTCTCACCCTCATAACTTCTTCTTAAAAAAAGGAGGGCGGCAAGATGGATCTCGGATTGAAAGGGAAGGTGGCGCTGGTGGCCGGGGGCAGCCAGGGGC
>ERZ1645192.1801-NODE-1801-length-17825-cov-10.253461_pt1 | contig 17825 bp, 13 predicted proteins | sample MGYA00575354_ERZ1645192 | MGnify/ENA primary metagenome ERZ1645192 (study PRJEB40844, sample SAMN11349763) | freshwater sediment metagenome | isolation source: river sediment | host: Sediment | place: India: Faizupur Khadar , New Delhi | collected 2017-02-21 ... | reverse complement strand
AAATCAGTGAAGATTCCGGATGGCCCTCATGGTATCCTGTGATCGATGATGTGCGATGTACGGTATGCGGACAATGTGCTGACTTTTGCCTGTTCGGGGTATATGAGAAGACGGCGGAGGCAGTGAAGGTGGTCTATCCCCAGGGGTGTAAGAACCAGTGCCCGGCCTGCGCGCGGATCTGCCCGGTCACAGCGATCATCTTCCCCAAATATAAGCAAGGGGGCGCCATTGGCGGGTCCGATGCCATTGATGAAGTGGCCGAACAAAAGCGGCAGGCCCAGGATATTGAAGCCATCCTGGGGAACGATATTTATGCTGCCCTGCAGAAGAGAAAAGCCAGGAGAGCATCCATTATCAGGGAGAATGAGATGAAACGGGCTATCGACGAGAGGAATGCCGCGCTTCAGGAAGGCCACCTCAAATAACAGACCCCATGTCCATACTGAAAAACTTCCTGAAAGCCGACCGGCGCTGTCGCCGGAAATTCATCCTCAATATGGGGGTGAAGGGCATTTCGGGCTTCATGCGGTTCCGCAGGAGAAGCAAAAAGGGGAAACTCTTCCCGGCATTTCAGTTTATTTCCGTCACCAACGACTGCAATCTCCATTGCCAGGGCTGCTGGGTGGAGACCGGCGGTCCCCGGGTCAGCATGCCTCCGGAAAGGATCGATGCCATCATCGAAGCGGGGAAGAAAAAGGGATCTTACTTCTTTGGAATTCTTGGCGGAGAGCCTCTGATGCATAAGCAATTGCATGGTATTTTTGAAAAACATCCCGGTTGTTATTTCCAGCTCTTCACCAACGGAACGCTTCTGAATGCGGCCACTGCGGAACGGCTGAAAAAAGCAGGGAATGTGACCCCGCTCATCAGCTTTGAAGGAGATGAGAGCGTGGCCGACATACGGCGGGGCGGACAAAGGGTCTATCATCGTACCCTGGAAGCCATCAGGACTTCTGTTTCGGCGGGACTGTTGACCGGTGTGGCCATCAGCGTCTGCAAATCGAACATTAACATGGCACTCTCGGAGGAGTTCGTGCAGATGCTTCACGATCAGGGGGTGTTGTATCTCTGGTACTATATCTACCGGCCGGCAGGGAGGCAGCCCAACTACGAGCTTGCCCTTTCAGCTGACGATATTCTGAGGCTCAGGAAGTTCCTGGTGGAAGGCCGCATGCGGCTGCCCATGGTGCTGATCGATTCTTACTGGCATGCCAATGGCGAACCTTTCTGTCCGGCAGCCGACGGACTGAGTCACCATATCACCCCTTCGGGTTATATAGAACCCTGCCCGGTGGTTCAGATGGCCCGGGAAAATGTGGATGACGGGGATCTGGAACGGGTTTATGAAGCGTCGGAAATGCTCAGGGGCTTCAGAAAGGAGATCCACGGGAAAACCAAAGGGTGTGTTCTGATGGAAGATCCGGCCTGGCTCACTGGTTTTGCTCTGCGACATCAGTCCATCAATAACTCAGGACGGCCTGATTATTTTGAGAAGCTGGCCACTGCGCCGGTGGTTCCCAGTCATGGTTCCTGTGAGGTCATCGCCGAGAAAAGCCTGCTTTACAGGATAGCAAAGAAAACCCTCTTCTTTGGGATGGGGGCTTATGGTTGACGTTTATGAAGGAAATCTATACGGATAGCAAATTGCCGCTGCGGGTTCCTGCTGACGAAGTGCTCAGGGGCGTGATCCGCAGGAGAAGTGTGAGCTGGATGGCTGAAAGGGGGGAGACTCCACCGGTGTCGTATGATCGGCTGTCCGGGATGGCTGATCTGCTGCTTGCACAGCAGGGATGGGAGGAACAGTACAAGGCCTTTGTGATGATCTGCGCCGGCAATGCCATCTGGAGGCCGGTGGTCGGCTCCATCCCCTACCAGCGGCGGATGCTCTTACTTCCCCAGTGTCTTAAAAACAGTAAATTATGCCGTGCGGAGGAAGATGAACTCGGGTTACTCTGCAACGCCTGCGGGAATTGCCAGATCTCCGGGCTCCTGCAGGAGGCAGAAAAGCTCGGTTATATCACCGTTGTGGCCGAAGGAACCACCATCGCATCGCGGCTGGTCGAGAGCGGCCAGGTCGACGCGATCATTGGGGTGGGCTGCATGGAAGTGCTGCAGAAGATTTTTGCGTCAGTCCACAAGTATTCGGTCCCGGCCATTGGCGTACCGCTCCTTTCCAACGGCTGCCTCGATACCAGGGCCGATCTGGAATGGGTTCTGGAAGAGATCAGGCTCCGTGATCAGGTCAGTGGTTACCGAATGATGAACCTCCACCACCTCAGGGAACAGACTTCCTCTCTTTTTTCTCCGGAAAACATAGACCAGGTGCTTGGCCTGGGCCGGAGTGTGACCGATGATATCGTCAGGGAAATCCTGCTCGCCGGCGGGAAAAGGATCAGACCTATGCTTACCCTGCTGGCATACCAGGCCTATTGCGGGGTGCCCGACCCCCATATGCTCACCCATCTGGCCCTGTCGGTGGAGTGCTTCCATAAGGCTTCCCTGGTGCACGATGATGTTGAGGACGACGACGACCAGCGGTATGGAAAGGAAACCACTCATAAAAAGTATGGCATTCCGGTGGCGATCAATACCGGAGACCTCCTCATCGGGGAGGGATACCGGCTGATGGCCGGATGTGAGGCCGACCCTGCGGTGGTGAAAAAATGGCTGGGGATCATCTCTGCCGGTCAACGGGTCATGGCGGCCGGACAGGGGGCCGAACTGATGGCCAGGAAGAACAACGAAATCCTTCCCCTGGAGGAGATACTCCAGATTTTCAACAACAAAACCGCCGAGGCCTTTAAAGTATCGCTCCTTACCGGTGCGGTGGCCGGCGGTGCTGATGAGAATTCCCTTGCGGTACTGGATGAATTCAGCCATCTGATGGGGACCGCCTACCAGCTGATGGATGACCTTGAAGACATCACCGACCCCGGCGAAGCGTCGTCATGGAGAAACCCCTCAGTAGCCATATCCCTCCTTGCTGAAGAGGCCGATGAAGAGGAAATGACCCTCATCCGCCAGGCGGTTCAACAGAATGCACTGGACCCCATCATGGATCTCCTCCGGAAATACAGGGTGGAGGAGCGGGCAGTCGATCTGCTGTCGGGATACCTCCGCCGGCTCGACCCCTGTCTCGCTCAACTCTGGAATATCCCCCTTAGAATTGCGCTGCATGAACTGGTTGGAAAAGCTTTCAGTAAATATCTTTAAGTCGGTTTTTCGGGGGCCTCTGGCGCTCTTCAGCGGGAAAAGCCCAGAGGTGATGCTCAGGCGCGCCCTGGATCTCCTCGATGACGAAACGGTGGCCCGGCTGAAAAGCGTGGTGGCCAAAAGCCTCCACCCTTCGGGCAGTTTTACCGACAGGGCCGGTCAGCCTGATCTCTATTATACCCTCTTCGGAACCTTTCTTACAGAAGCACTGGAGCTGAGTGAACTTCAGGGGCCTATCCGGCAGTATGTGGAGAACACCCTTTGTGATGATAGCCCGCTCAGGGATCACAACATGGAGGGCATTCACCTTTATTGCGCCTCTATTCTGGTCTCAAAACTCTCCCTGAATGAAAACCTCCGCAAGGAACTGCGCAGGAGAATCAGGAAGAACTTGTCGCGGCCATCGTCCAAACAGCCGGTTTATACGGCCTTTGTGACCCTTCTGGCCTGTTACTATTCAGGCGACACCATGGGCATTCTCAGAATAAGAAGGCAATTGCAAAACATCGCCCGGAAGGAGGCACAACCCTCCCCGGTGATCGCGGCGCTGATGGTTCTGCGGCATACGTTTCATGGTAAAACCGCTGATCTGGTCAGACAAGTGCGGGAATATTACGATGGGGCCGGCGGGTTCAGGGCGCTCAAGAGCGCGCCTGTTGCCGATCTTTTATCGACCGCCGTGGTGCTGTATGCTCTCCGCTATGTGGGGGAGGATCTCCGGCTGATCAAACCCGACTGCCTCCGTTTTATGGATGCGCTTTACCACGAAGGAGGATTTGCAGCGAATGCACTGGACCCTGATACGGATGTGGAGTATACTTTTTACGGATTACTCGCGCTCGGATCACTCACCTGAAAAGGTTGAAACGGGCCTCTCTTCTAAGGCTAAATAAAAGGGCATGAACAAAACATTTATAGATCAGGAATTCAACCGGCTGGCTCATCTGCTCACTAGTGAAATGAATCAGGAAGGCTACTGGACAGGCCGTTTATCGGGCAGCGCCCTGGCCACTGCCGTAGCCATTGTGGCCCTGAAAATCGTGAACCACCCTGCTGACCTCCCGCGGATCACCTCGGGTTTCGACTGGTTACTGAATAATATCAATGCAGATGGGAGCTTCGGTGACACCCCCGAATCGGTGGGTAACGTCAGCACCACCCTGCTCTGTTTGGCTGCCCTCACCACCTGCCAGGTCAACGGTAACGCCGCCACCACGCTGAGACGCATGGAAGCCTGGCTGGAGTCCAGGGGCATCCCTTCCGATCCGGAACATATCACCCGGTCAGTCCTGGCCTATTATGGCAAAGACCTGACTTTTTCAGTTCCTATCCTCTCCATGCTTCATGTGGGGGGGATCATTTCCGCTTCGGCCCTGAGAAAAGTACCGGGACTTCCGTTTGAACTGACCCTTCTGCCCCAATCCCTTTTCAGATTTCTGAACCTGAGGATGGTCAGCTATGCCCTTCCGGCGCTCATTGGTGTTGGTATTTATCTGCATACCCGAAAGAAAAAGGGATGGTTCGATCTGATGGCGTTCAGGAATATATTCATTGATCCGGCCATCAGGAAGCTGAACCGTCTTTTACCGGAGAGCGGGGGGTTTCTGGAGGCGATTCCGCTCACCGGCTTCGTGGCCATGTGTTTGGTGGCTGCCGGTAAACCCGGTAACCCCACTGTGCTGGAGGGCGCGGGGTTTCTGCGCAGGCAACAGCGCGACGATGGAAGCTGGCCGATTGATGCCGACCTCTCCACCTGGGTGACTACCCTGGCGGTGAAGGCGCTGGCCGGTGATCCGCAGAACCCGTTGTCAGAAGAGCAGAAGAACAAACTAAGGGAGCATCTGCTTGGCCAGCAGGTCCGGAAGGTGCATCCCTTCAACGGGGCAGAGCCGGGAGGCTGGGGCTGGACCAGCACCTCCGGGGCAGTGCCCGATGCCGATGATACCCCCGGGGCAATCCTGGCGCTCCATGCGTTGTACTCGGGGTCCCGCAGGGAGGAGGAGGCCCTTATCATGGGATGCCGCTGGCTGACCAGATTGCAGAATAGCGATGGAGGGTTTCCAACCTTCTGCAGGGGGTGGGGTAAGCTTCCCTTCGACAAGAGCTGTGCCGACCTGACCGGCCATGCCCTGCTGGCCCTCATTCGCACCCAAAACCGTTTAGGAAACACCATAGGCCGGGCTACCCGGACCAAAATGGACCAGAGTATTCTAAAAGCCATCTGCTACCTTGAAACACACCAGCATGCCGATGGTTCCTGGATTCCCCTCTGGTTCGGGAACCAGATGACCGACGACCAAACCAATCCGGTCTACGGAACGGCCAGGGTATGTGCATACCTCCACGACAGTATGAAATGTCTCTCACCGGCCCATCCCTTCACAGGGCGGCTGAAACCGATGGTTCAGAAGGCTGAGGCCTTTCTCACGAGTCAACAAAACCATGACGGAAGCTGGGGCGGTAAGAAGGGGGTTCAGGGCACCATAGAGGAAACTGCCCTGGCGGTGGCAGCCCTGGCCTTGAACCACCCCAAACCTTGTGAGAAAGGGATCCTATGGATCCATCACCAGCCTTCCCTGAAATCATCGCCCATCGGGCTGTACTTCGCCCTCTTGTGGTACGATGAAAAAATGTACCCCCTGGTCTGTTACACTGAGGCATTGAGAAAAATGAAAAGCAGTATTAAGTAGTTTATTCCCGGATTCTCCTGGGGTCATCGGCGGTGACAACACCCTGCCTCACAAGTCATGACAACGAGTGGCACACAAGGGTGGTAGGCCAATTCAAGATATGAAATTGTTTAATTCTGGTTGGCCAATTCCGTATGTGAGATGCTATTTGGTGAAAAACATTTTCACGGCTACCAGCAGGAGAAAGAGGCTGAATATTTTGCGCAGGGTGACTTCGGGGATTTTCGTGGCCCAATGGGAGGTGAAGTAACTTCCGATCATAAAGGCTGCGGCGAGAATCAGGGCGTATTTGAGGTTGACATGGCCGGCCTTATAATAGTTATAGGCGGCAAAGAGCCCGATAGGGGGGAGCATGACGGCCAGGCTGGTGCCGTTGGCCTGATGCTGGGTAAAACCAAAAATGAAAATCAGCGCCGGTATCAGGATGATCCCTCCTCCCAGGCCCATGATGCCGGCAAAGGCACCGGTCATCAGTCCGACCAGGATCAGCAGTAAAAGGGTGTAAATGTTCATGGTATGATAATTTTTGACCAGGCTGGTAACCCGGTCTGGTTTAAATGAAGCCCCCGTGTTCACCGGATTACCACCTGACGATTTCGTCATGTAAAGATAACATTTGTACCGTTTTATGAGAGGGCCACCCTCAGGAAGCTTTCTCTGTTTATCTTTACCCCATTGTAAAGCAATAGTGTGATGAATCAACAACATGGCCCATGTTGAATAAAAGCCTGCAGCCCGGCAGGGTAAGGAGGGCTGTTATCTCCTTCAGCCGTTGGAGCCGCAAAGGGTATGCAGTTTTCTGCTCCCTGGGTCGGGTGATCAGGATCGCCGTTCTCTCAGTGGTTTACTCCATTCTGGTGATGCCGATGGCGGCACAAGTCAGGGAGGTGAGCGATACGCTCACCATGAGGGAGGTGGACCTGGAGGAGGTGGTGGTGACGGCGGGGAGGACCCCGGTGGGGATGCAGCAGGTAGCGCGGCTGGTCACGGTGATCACCCGTGCGGAATTGGAGCGGGCCCCGGCGCAAAGCTTCATTGATCTGTTACGCTATCTCCCCTCGGCCGACATCCGCCAGCGGGGCCCCCTGGGAGCCCAGGCCGACCTCTCCATCCGGGGAGGCACTTACGATCAAACCCTCATCCTGCTCAACGGCATCAATATCAGCGATCCCCAAACCGGCCATCATCACCTGGATCTTCCGGTAGACCTTGAAAGCATATCGCGGGTGGAGTTCCTTACCGGGCCGGCAGCCCGCGTCTTCGGTCCCAACGCCTTGAACGGAGTGGTGAATATGATCACCGACCTGCCAGCGACCAACCGGCTTCGTCTTTCGGCCACGGCCGGTGCTTTCGGGCTTTTCAGGAGCAGCGGCAGCCTCACCCTCCATGCCGGCAGAACCCGACACCTCTTTTCCCCGGGGTTCACGGTCTCTTCAGGCCATATCCCCAATACCGACTACAGGGGGACCACTCTTTTTTATCGCGCGGAAGCTCAATGGCCCTTTGGAAATTTCTCTTTTCAGGCCGGTGGCAGCGACCGCCGCTTTGGGGCCAACAGTTTCTACTCCCTGAAGTACCCCCGGCAGTTTGAGGCCACCGGAGGCCTCTTCATGAGTGCGGGTTACCGAAGCACACAGCCCGGAGGCCTTACCGCCTCTCTCTACCTGAGGCGCCATAACGACCGGTTCGAACTGATCCGCAACAATCCGGTGGTGCCCTTCAACCTCCACAGGTCAGTCACGGCGGGAGTGCAACTGAATCAAACCATGAAATGGAGGGGAGGGAAGAGCTCCCTGGGCGCCGACCTCAGGGAAGAGCATATCCTGAGTACCGTGCTGGGTGAGCCGCTCTCGCGGCCGGTTCCGGTGCGGGGCAGTGATACCCTCTTTTACACCCGGTCGGCCCACCGGTGGAATATGGCGCTCTATGGTGAGCACCGTCTGGAACTGTCCCGGCTGACATTGTCGGCCGGCACCATGGCCCACCTGGTCCCGGGCAGCCACCCACTGCGTCTTTATCCGGGTGCCGATGCTGCCTTCAGGGTGTACCATGCGCTCTCCCTTTACGGCTCCGTCAATAAAAGCCTGCGCAGGCCTACCTTTACCGACATGTACTATAAAAGTCCGGTCCAGCAGGGCAATCCACACCTAAAGGCCGAAGAGGCCTTCTCGCTCGAGGGAGGCCTGAAACTCCATGCCTCCCGCCTCCGGGGCCATCTTACCCTCTTCAGCCGGAAAGGTCGCGAAATGATCGACTGGGTAAGGCCGTCCCATCCCGACTCGCTGGTCTGGAGAAGCATGAACCATTCCCGGGTTGATTTCCGGGGAGCGGAAGCAGCGCTCCGTTACCTTCCCAGGGAAGGCGGACAGGGTACGCAGCCCCTGCTCAGACTGGAACGTGCGGCGCTTTCGTGGACGCTCCTCGATGGCCGGTCGTCGGCAGGACCTCTTCTGTCGCGGTATGTGATGGATTACCTCCGCCATCAGGTGGTGGCCACGGCTGACCTGGCCGTAGGCTCCAAAACGGTGGCTTCCCTGCGGGTGAGCTGGCGCGACAGAAACGGCTCCTGGCCCGGGGCTGCGGGTGAAGTGATTGAATACCAACCGGTCATCCTGGCCGATGCCCGGGTCACGCACCGGGTAGGACCGCTCTCCCTTTATGTTGCGGCCTCCAACCTGCTCGATCAGCAATGGGTCGATTTCGGGGGCATCCGTCAGCCCGGCGTGTGGCTCAGCGGCGGCATGAGCGTAGAAACTTCCTGGTCAGGCCGCAGTTCTGCGTTTTCTTTTTATTAATTTTAGGGGCCAAAGGGAAAATCCCTTCCTTGCCATGTGCATTGTAAATAGGAATCTATAACCATTTAATAATAAAAACTATGGGAAAACAAGCTATTAACGTCGCTTCTGTCGATGTGGACAAGTTATTGGAAATGCTCAATGCCGCCTTGTCGGAGGAGTGGCTGGCCTACTACCAATACTGGATCGGGGCCCGTCTGATGGAGGGACCCATGCGCAGCGAGGTGGAGCCTGAACTGTTGCTCCATGCCGACCAGGAGTTGAACCACGCGGTGCTGGTGGTGAACAGAATCATCCAATTGGGTGGTACTCCGGTCATTAACCCGAAAGATTGGACTAAACTGGCCCGTTGTCCTTATGATGAACCTGCCGATCCCTATATCGAGGTGATCCTTGAACAGAACCTCAAGGGGGAGCGGTGCGCCATCCAGCGCTACAAGGAAATCGCCGACTTTACCTCCGGGAAGGACCATTCTACCCATCAGATGGCGGTACAAATCCTCAATGAGGAGCTGGAACACGAGAACGACATTGAGGACTGGATTGCCGACCTGGAGCGGATGAAGGAAGAGTGGAAGAAAATCCGTTTCTGAATCCTCTCTGGAGGCAACTGGTTTAATACTGGTTGGCGCCGTATTCTGACATAGCCCTGCAGAAACCCTGGAAGAAGATTCTCAGAAGGATTGTTGGGGCCTTTCTTATCTCTTCCGAAGGGAAGTGCCGTGGTCAGAAGCGTGTCGCTCTCCAAAAAAAGAAGGGCAGCGAGGGATAAAACCCTTACTGCCCTTCTTTCTATATTGTCAGCAACCTTTTTCTATATTGTCAGCTACCATCTTCTTTATAGTCAGCTTCCTTTGTTCACTCCGGGACCCCGGGCGCTGTCACAAGGTAGCGCGGCCAGGTTGTTAGTCCAACGAGGGAAGGTGGTTTACTTGCAAAGAAGGTGGATCAGAACCCTCCGGGGCTGCCCACGCGGGTCATAGCACAGCGGAAGCCCAGGTCTCTCTGTGATTTGGTTTCCTGGAGGTAACGGCGGGTGCCCGGGGTGAGCCAGTAAGGCCGGTCTTTCCAGGATCCTCCCTTGTAAACACGCACATCATCACCCAGCAGGGAAGAGAAGTAACCCGGCCGGTCATCCTGGATGTACATATCTTTGGTGGTGTTGTTCTGAACGGCCGTCCACTGGTCCCCTTCGATGATCTGGGAGTTGGGATCCCCATCCTTGAAATTGCGGTAGTCGGCCAGGGTATCGAGGCGCATCACCCCATAATCGTCACGCATGATGTTCCCGTTTTCATCTTTCTTGGGCACCGTGAAGACATTTCCGCGGAAAGGCTGGAATTCAGCGACATCGCGGTTGGAGAGGGGGCGGTAGACGTCATAGACCCATTCGTTGACATTTCCGGCCATACAATAGAGACCATAGTCGTTGGGCTGGTATGATTTGATGGTTGAAGCAATATCGGCGCGGTCATTGAGGGCGCCGGCCATCCCCATCAGGTCACCACGGCCCCGGGTGAAGTTGGCCTGCATGCGACCTTTGTTCTTCTTCTCGGCCTCACGCATGTAAGTTCCATTCCAGGGGAACATCTTGCGGTCGGAGAGCAGTTCGTTGTCGGCATTCCCGATCAGTCCGAGCGCGGCATATTCCCATTCGGCTTCGGTGGGCAGCCGGTAAGTGGGCAGCAGAATCCCATCTTCCCACCTGACCCTGCGGGCCGTTCCGTCGGTGTTCTCCTGGGGTTTCTTCCCGGCAGCTCCTTCATACATCCCGGCCAGGTAAGTGTCGGTGGTGAAAATGTTCTGCCCGTTCTGCGCGGGATCGTGGGTCAAAATCCCCTTGTCGACCAGAATCTGCTCGTTGACCCGGTCGGTACGCCATTGACAGTAAGCATTGGCCTGGACCCATGAAACCCCAACCACCGGATAGTCGGAATAGGCCGGATGACGGAAATAATTCTGGATATAGGGCTCGTTGTAGGCCAACTCCTCGCGCCAGGTCAGGGTATCGGGAAGTACCGACTCCTTTTTGGCCCGGTCATTGGGGTAGACCCGCTCAACCCAGTAGACAAACTCACGGTAATCCTGGTTTGACACTTCGGTTTCATCCATATAAAAGGAGGCTACCGTTACCCTGCGTTGCGTATTGTCCCATTTCGACATCACATCTTCTTCCACACGCCCCATGGAAAATGTCCCTCCTTCAATGAAAATAAGACCGGGACCGGCTTCCTGCTCATACCCTGATAAGTAGGGAATATTCCCCGTTTCAGGATCATTGTATTTCCACCCGGTGGTCCTGGAACTATTTTGCTTTTTGGTGGTGCATCCTGCTGCAGCTAAGATGATGAGTATGAATACCAGAAACTTATGATTCATATTCTGCAATTATTTAAACACATAAATTTAAACGACACAAATATAACTAATTCGGCTGATCAATATTGTTCAGGTAATTGATAATTTAACGCCGGCCATTTCATTTCCTTTTAATTTTGTGCAGGCTGGCCGCTCCTTTTACATCAGGGGAGGCCGCAATATTCAGGGCTTATTTTCGTTTGATCTTTATCAATTCATGCGCATGTACAGGTTTTTACTCTTATTTATACTTTTTGTTGGTTTGCAGGGGACTCCCCTGGTGGCCCCTGCGGCTCCCGGCGCTGTGGCCTGGAAGGATAATTCCGTCCTGAAGAGCAGCAAGTGGTTGAAAATCAAAACAACTAAAAGAGGAATTTACCGGATCTCCTACGATAAACTTAAAAGCTGGGGGTTTACCTCCCCCGAACTGGTCAATGTTTATGGAAACGGGGGATATAAAATTACCGAATACCTGGTGGAGACTCCTCCTGATGATCTGGTGTTAAATCCTGCCTGGAGGGGTAAGGACGATGGAGGCAAGGATGGCCTCTACTTCTTCTCCACCGGTACCGTAGCCTGGAATTATGATCTTTCTGCAGGGTTGTTCAAACATGTGGTCAATCCTTATTCCGATGAGAGTTTTTATTATCTTGTTCAGGAGAGTGCTCCCGTTCAGGTGGAAATGGCCGCGCCGGTGACCGGCTCCCCTACCCATACGGTGACGACCTTTGATGATGTGTTGCGTTATGAGAATGAGAGTTTTAACCTGATCAGGTCGGGGCAGCAGTGGTTCGGGGAGAAATTCGGTCCGGGCACTACCCGGAGTTTCACCTTAAATTGTGATCAGTTGGTTCCGGGTGAAGAGGCCAGGGTGTTGATCAGGGGGGCAGGGCGTTCGCCGGTGCCCTCAGCGCTGGAGGTCACCCTGGGCCAGGTCAGGCAGGAATCCATCCCTTTCACTTCGGTGAGCGTGGAGAATGAAACGACGCTTTATGCCGATGAGCGTCAGAAGGTCTATACGCTTCCCCTGGTCACTACACCGCTGGTGGCGGCACTGACCTATTCTGCCGCCAATACTCTTTCCGAAGGATATCTTGATTATATTACCGTGCACTGGCGGCGCCAGCTCAGGATGACGGGCGATGAACTGTTGTTCAGGGATACCCGGAGCATGGGGGCCGGTCGTGTGGCCCGCTTCACCCTCGAAAATGGGACCACCGGCAGCCACGTGCTGGATATCACCGATCCCCTGCATCCTTTTGAAATCCCCGTGACCCTCCAGGGCAGCCAGCTCTCCTTTGTCAGGCCGGCCGGCACCCTGCGTGAATACCTGGCCTTTAAGTCAGGAGGGACCTTCCCCGAACCCCAGCTGGTGGGAGAAGTGCCCAATCAGAACCTGCACGCTCTTCAGGTCCCCGATTTCGTGATCATCACCCATCCCGATTTCCTCTCTCAAGCCGCGAAAGTGGCCGACTACCACCGCACTGCCGACGCGATGCAGGTGGAAGTGGTGACCACCACCCAGGTCTACAATGAATTCGGCTCAGGCCAGCCCGACGCTTCCGCGATCCGCAATTTCATACGTATGCTCTATGACCGGAGCAAGAAAATCAAATATGTCCTTTTGTTCGGTGACGGCTGCTATGACAACCGGAATCTGACGGGGGCCAACAAGGCTTTTGTGCCGACTTTCCAGTCCGATAACTCCCTGATGCCGACCTCCTCCTTTGTATCTGATGATTATTATGTGATTCTTGACGAGGGAGAGAGCGTTTACAACGGATTGGTCGACCTGGGCATCGGTCGTCTGCCGGTTTCCACCGCCTATGAAGCCGACATTGTCACCGATAAGATCCTCCGTTACAACGCTCCGGAATCGCTGGGGATATGGCGTACCAACCTTTGTTTTATCGGGGATGATGAGGATGGCAACCTCCATATGTCGGATTCAGAAGCCCTGGCCACACAGGTGAATAGTTTTCACCGTGAGTTTCAGACGGAGAAGATCTATTTTGATGCCTGGCCTCAACAGTCGACCACGGGCGGGGAACGCTATCCCGGAGTGGTGGATGCCATCAACCGGCAAGTAAAGAATGGTGTGTTGATTCTCAACTATGTAGGCCACGCCAACGCCCGGTTTCTGGCCGATGAAAGAGTCATTGACGTGTCGGCGATCAATTCCTGGTCCAATGCCCGGAACCTGCCGATTTTCGTGACGGCGACCTGTGAGTTCAGTCGCTTTGACGATACCGAGACCTCGGCCGGGGAATACATCCTGCTCAATCCCAACGGGGGAGGGATCGCTCTTTTTTCGACCACCCGTGTGGTGTATGCCTATTCTAATTTTCTGCTCAGCCGTAATTTTTATCAGTATGCCTTTCAGAAGGATGAACAAGGCGAGAATTTCAGGATGGGGGACATCATGCGACTGGCCAAGGTCAACACCCTGAATACGTTGAATAAGCGCAATTTCACCCTGCTGGCCGATCCTGCGCTCAGGCTGAGTTATCCCAAACACCGGGTGGAGACCCTCTCTGTCAATGGCAGGCCCGCAGGGGCGGTCACCGATACCCTCAAGGCCCTGAGTAAAGTCACGGTCGCAGGGGAGATCAGGGATTTTGCGGGGAAAAGGCTGACCGGCTTCAACGGGGTGGTGACGGCCGTGGTCTATGACAAGGCGGTATCACAGAAGACCCTGGGCAATGGAAGCCAAACGCCCTTCACCTATAAGGTTCAGAACAGCGTCATTTACAAGGGAGATGCCACGGTCACCGCAGGGGAGTTCTCCTTCAGTTTTGTGGTGCCCAAGGATATCTCCTACAACCTGGGCAACGGTAAAATTCTATATTATGCCCAGAACGGGACCATTGATGCCCATGGGGCCTTTAGTGATCTGGTGATCGGCGGTTCCGGGGAGAACCAGGTCGCCGATACCCGCGGACCGGTGGTCGCCCTTTACATGGATGATCCTGCTTTTGTCAACGGAGGAGAGACCAGCCGGAATCCCCTGCTGATTGCCGAGGTGTCGGATGAAAATGGGATCAACACCGTTGGCACTGGCATCGGCCACGATATCACGGCTATCCTTGATAACGATTTCTCCAATGTGATGATCCTCAATGAGTATTACCAGGCTGCCAAAGATGACTTCACCAAAGGCACCATTCGCTTCCCCTTCAGTAATCTGTCGGTAGGGGAGCACACCCTGCAACTCAGGGTATGGGATGTGGCCAACAACTCCACTACGGCAGAAGTGAAATTCGTAGTCTCCGGCGATTTTTACATCCAAACCATCAGCAACTACCCCAATCCGGTGTATGATCACACCGACTTTGTGTTTACCCACAACCAGCCTGAAGGGGTTTTCAAGACCCTGGTGGAGGTATTCGATGTGACCGGTACCCTGGTCGACAGCTACCAGACCACGGTATCTTCAATGGGAACCAGCAGCAATCCGCTGCGGTGGAATCCCGGGGAGAGGGGCCTCCGCCTGCGCGGCGGCATTTATCTCTACCGGATCACCATCCGCTCCTCCCTGGGGCAGTTGGCTACAAAAGCCGGAAAGATGTTTCTTTCCCGGTAATTTTGAGCCTGCGGATAATTTTTCAGCCGATGCTCCGTTTTCCTGGTATTTAAAACGATAATAAATAAAGTTTATCTTTGCACCCTTTGAAAGTCGCGTGGTGCTCCGACCACAAAAGGACAGGTATGTTTGCTCCATGCGACTTCCACGAACGTGAAGCACCTTAACCGGTCTCACTGCCATATATAACTGAAGAACAAGTTATTAACTAACAAATAGACAAGTGAAAATTCGGAATATGACCAGATTGATCAGATCAGCATTGTTTTTCTTATTGATGACTGTTGGTACAGGAACGCTCTATGCCCAATATACCTATACCGGGGCCAATGTGATAACTACGGGGGTTCCGTTTCTGACCATTGCCCCCGATTCGAGGGCCGCAGGTCTTGGCGATGCCGGGGTGGCTACCTCTCCCGATGTCAACGCACAACACTGGAATCCTGCCAAATACGCTTTCATTGAGAGTGACATGGGAATTGCCCTGTCCTATTCTCCCTGGCTCAGGTCTTTAGTCAATGATATCAACCTGGCCTATCTGGTAGGCTACAAGAAACTGGATGAATATCAGACGATCAGTTCTTCATTGCGTTACTTTGCGCTGGGTGATATCGTCTTCACCGATGAGTACGCGACCACTATTGGCCAACAGAGTCCCAACGAGTTCGCCTTTGACCTGGGGTACACCCGGTTGCTTTCCGATCGCTGGGCGGGGGCCGTCGCCATCCGCTATATCCGGTCTGACCTCACCGGCGGGCAACTGATCAACGGGGTAGAGTCGCATGCCGGCAACTCCTATGCTGCCGATGTGGCTTTCTACTACCGGAACGAATTCCAGATGAACCGTTCCGAGAATGTTTTCTCGGCTGGGGTCAATATCCAGAACATCGGAGCCAAGATCTCCTATACCGACGGAGAAGTCAAGGATTTCATCCCTACCAACATGAAACTGGGGATCGCCTATACTACCGAGCTCGACGATTACAATACCTTCACTTTCACGGCTGACGTGAACAAGTTGCTGGTGCCCACCCCCCCTAAAGATACGACCACCTATGATCCGGGGACCATCATTTATCCGGGGGGGATCAATTCTGACAAGTCGGTGGTGGGAGGGATGTTCTCCTCGTTCACCGATGCTCCGGGGGGCTTCAAGGAAGAGTTGCAGGAGGTGACCCTTTCGGCTGGGGTGGAATACTGGTACAACAAACAGTTTGCCCTCCGCGCCGGTTATTTTTATGAAAACGAATACAAGGGAAACCGCAAGTTTATGACCGCGGGGGCTGGTTTGAAGCTCAACGTGTTCTCCCTCGATTTTGCCTATCTGCTCCCCATCGTGAGAAACCACCCGCTTGAGAATACCCTCCGGTTTACCCTCTCCTTTGATGTGGACGCCTTCAGTGGACAAAAATAAAACCATGCAGAGGGTCGGTTTTGGGATGGATGTGCACCGGCTGGCACCCGGAGAAACCCTCTTTCTGGGAGGCATCCTGGTTCCTTCCGATCTGGGCACGGTGGCCCATTCTGATGGAGATGTATTGTTGCATGCCATCTGTGACGCTCTCCTGGGGGCGGCCAAATTGGGCGATATAGGCTCCAATTTTCCCGATACTTCTGAGGAATTTAAAAATATCGATTCCAGGATTCTGTTGGCGCGTACCTGCCGGATGATCACTGACCGGGGGTGGCGTATTGTCAACGTGGATGCCACGCTCTGCCTGCAGCATCCCAAAATAAGGCCTTTCATTGCCGCTATGGAAGAGGAGATGGCCGGCATTATGGCGATCACCGCCGACCAGGTGTCGGTGAAGGCCACCACCACCGAGCATCTGGGCTACGAGGGACGCCGCGAGGGCGTCACGGCCTATGCCGTGGTCCTGCTTGAAAAATCGGAATAGTACTTCTTAACCTCAGAAAAGGAGCATGACAAAAAAGACCCTGGTTATCGGGGCTTCTCCCAATCCTGAACGGTATGCCCACAAGGCAGTGCTGGCCCTCAGATCCCACGGCCATCAGGTGACGGCTCTCGGGCTGCGCCGGGGCATCATCGGTGATACCCCCATTGTCACAGAACGACCCGGCGATGCCGATTTCGATACCGTAACCCTGTATGTGGGTCCACAGCGGCAACCTGAGTACTACGACTATGTGGCTGGCTTGTACCCCCGCAGGGTGATCTTCAACCCGGGTACCGAAAATCCCCCCTTTGCCCAAAGGCTTCAGCAGGCAGGCATCAGCACGGAAGAAGCCTGTACACTGGTGCTTCTGGCTACACAACAATATTGATATGTTCAAAACCATCGTTTCAACCACTGAGTTTGAGGATCTTCGCATGGAGCGTCCTGCCCTGCTGGCCTGGTTCAGCACGCTGGAATGTAATGTCTGTAAGGTTCTGAAACCTAAGGTGGGGGAGATGGTGGCCTCCTGTTTCCCGGCCATGACTATGGTCTATACTGAAATAAATGCCTTGCCGGATCTCGCAGCCCGCTACCGGGTCTTCTCTGTTCCTACCCTTCTGGTTTTCTTTGAAGGAAGGGAATATATCCGCAAAAGCCGCACTTTTAGTCTGGAGGAACTCCAGGAGGATATCGCCAGGCTTGTTGCCCGAATGGAGGAGTGAATATTTGACCTTTCCACCCTCAGACCGGCTTTGGGGTCATCCCCTGGTCATTCGAATAAACACCCACCGGGTATAAAGCATCCACGAGGGTTTAAATACCTGGCACCAATCTGTTTTTCCCTTTACTCGCGGAAGCCTTCCACCTTTTCTCCCTTTCCGGGAGGGTGGTTCAAAATACGGTCTTTCTCTTCCAGACCGCTGGTTATGACCACCATGTCATCGTTTTCTGGACCGGTGGCGACCTTTTTCTTCCATATTTTCCCTTCGCTTTTCAGGTAAACAATGGGTTGTTCTCCCTCTAGAAAGAGGCATTTGCGTGGGATGAGCAGTTGATCAGGGAGTTGTTCCAGCAGGATCTGGTTATTGCTGGTCATTCCGGGGAGGAGTTTTTTGTCGGGATGGTTGAGGTCGATGGTGACGGCAAAGACTTTGGAGTCAACGCCCTGGAGTTCCTGGCCGATATTGGCGATGGAGGTCACCGTTCCGGAGAGGGTAAGGCCCGGGAGGGCATCCACGGTAATGCGGGCGCTGTCGCCCTGTCTGACCTTGGCGATGTCGATTTCGGC
>ERZ1645192.1799-NODE-1799-length-17834-cov-8.080263_pt1 | contig 17834 bp, 16 predicted proteins | sample MGYA00575354_ERZ1645192 | MGnify/ENA primary metagenome ERZ1645192 (study PRJEB40844, sample SAMN11349763) | freshwater sediment metagenome | isolation source: river sediment | host: Sediment | place: India: Faizupur Khadar , New Delhi | collected 2017-02-21 ... | reverse complement strand
GGCTGGCGAACACCTCGGCGCCCCAGGTCTGCATCATCGAGCGGCGGAAGGGCTTTTGCTGGTAGCTGACATTGACCATGAAGACGCGCACCGGCAGGCCGAACATCTGGCCGGCGTAGGCGATCGAGGAACCCCACTGGCCGGCGCCGGTTTCGGTGGTCAGCTTCTTGGTCCCGGCCAGCTTGTTGTAGTAGGCCTGCGGCACGGCGGAGTTCGGCTTGTGCGAACCGGCCGGCGAGACGCCTTCATACTTGAAGAAAATCTTGGCCGGCGTGCCGAGCATCTGCTCCAGGCGCAGGGCGCGGCAGAGCGGCGCCGGGCGCCATTGGGCGTAGATCTGGCGGACTTCCTCGGGAATCGCAATCCAGCGCTCGGCCGACATTTCCTGTTCCAGGATCGGGTCGGGGAAAATGGCGCCCATCGCTTCCGGCGGCACCGGGTTGCCATCCGGCCCGAGCGGTGGCGCCGGCGGGTTGGGCATGTCGGCGACGACGTTGTACCAGTGAGTCGGAATATCTTCTTGTTCTAGATTGATGCGAAGCGGTGTCACTGTTCTCTCCCTGAAAGCGACGACTGAAAAACGGGTAACTTACCCGAAAAGCACCGCCCGACCAAGGGCGGACGGCCGCTCGGCGTTTCTCCCGAAGCACTCGGCAATCGAGGCGACGACCAGTTAAAGTACGCGCTTCACCCGAATTCAGTCGCCGAGCCTCGCTTGTCCTCCGTCATTCCTCTCCCGTTGATCGCCCACCCGGCCACGCCGTGCCCGGCAGTGAGCGCCATCGCCGTCCGCGTCATGCCCGACACGGCCGGCGCCATCACCTTGCGCTATACCGTCACCGCCGACCCCGCCGCCATCCGGCTCCCGCCCGCCGCACCAGCCGGCCCGGCCGACGGGCTGTGGCAGCACACCTGCTGCGAGGCCTTCATCGCCGGCAAGGACTGTAGCGCTTACCGCGAATACAACTTCTCGCCATCCGGCCAGTGGGCCTGCTATCGCTTTACCGGCTACCGGCAGCGCGACCCGGCATTCACCGCCAGTAGCCGGCCGCCCATCGTCCTGCGGCCCGAGGCCGATGGTTTCCAGCTTGACGCCACGCTGCCTGCCGACCTGCTGCCCGCCAGCCAAACGCTGGTCATCGGCCTCAGCGTCGTGATCGAGGCTGCCGATGGCAGCAAGAGCTACTGGGCGCTGGCGCACGGCGCCAGCCAGCCCGATTTCCACCTGCGTCAGAGCTTTGCGCTGACCCTGCACCGCACCACAACATGACCCAGACCATCCAATTCGGCATCGACCGCCTGCTCGCCGAACCCGCGTTGCGCCGCCCGCTGGCCGGCCGCCGCATCGCCCTGCTCGCCCACCCCGCCTCGGTCACCGCCGACCTGACGCACAGCCTCGACGCGCTGGCCGCCCTGCCCGACCTCCGGCTCTCCGCAGCCTTCGGCCCGCAACACGGGCTGAAGGGCGACAAGCAGGACAACATGGTCGAGTCGCCCGACTTCATCGACCCACAACACGGCATCCCGATTTTCAGCCTGTACGGCGAGGTGCGCCGGCCGACCGCGGCGATGATGGACACCTTCGACGTGCTGCTCGTCGATCTGCAGGACCTCGGCTGCCGCATCTACACCTTCATCACCACGCTGCGCTACGTGCTCGAAGCGGCGGCAAGACACGGCAAGTCGGTCTGGGTGCTCGACCGCCCCAACCCGGCCGGCCGGCCCGTCGAGGGCCTGACCCTGCGCGAAGGCTGGGAAAGCTTCGTCGGCGCCGGCGCCATGCCGATGCGCCACGGCCTGACCATGGGCGAACTGGGCGCCTGGTTCATCGCCGAACTCAAGCTCGATGTCGATTACCAGGTGATCACCCTGCAGGGCTGGCAGCCCGACGCCGCGCCCGGCTACGGCTGGCCGCTCGGCGAGCGGACCTGGATCAACCCCAGCCCGAACGCCCCCAACCTGTGGATGGCCCGTGCCTATGCCGGCACGGTCATGCTCGAAGGTGCCACCTTGAGCGAAGGGCGCGGCACGACCCGGCCGCTGGAGATCTTCGGCGCACCGGATATCGACGCCCGGGCGATCATCGCCGACATGCACGCCCTGGCCCCGCACTGGCTGCGCGGCTGCAAACTGCGCGAAATCTGGTTCGAGCCGACTTTCCACAAGCATGCCGGCCAGCTCAACCACGGCGTGCAGATTCACTGCGAAGGCCCCTATTACGATCACGCCGCCTTCCAGCCGTGGCGCATCCAGGCGCTGGCCTTCAAGGCGATCCGCCGTCTGTACCCGGATTACCCGCTGTGGCGCGACTTCGGCTACGAGTACGAATTCGACCGCCTGGCCATCGATCTGATCAACGGCTCGCCGCTGTTGCGCGAATGGGTGGACTCCCCGTCCGCCTCCCCAGCCGACCTCGACGCCCTGGCCCAAGCCGACGAGGCCGCCTGGCTGGAAACACGCAGCCGGTTTTTGCTGTACTGATAAAGCGCCCGGGCAGAACCTTCCTATAATGCCCTTTCCCGGGTAGTTTTCGCGCACGATGGAAGCACACATCCCCCCCGCCAGCGGCCGCAGCATCCCCCGCCTCATTCGCGAGCGGCGGTGGTGGGTCGCCCTGCTCCTGCTCTGGGCGCTCGCCATCGGTCTCTACACACACGTTCATGTGGCGCAGATGCGCGAGCAGATGACCAACGTCGCGCTGGCCGGGGCGCGCAACATGTTCCGCATGGTCATCCTGACCCGCAACTGGAACGCCAGCCACGGCGGCATCTACGTACCGGTCACCCAGCGCGTCGCGCCCAACCCCTATCTCGATCACCCGCAGCGCGACCTGACCACCACCGACGGCGTCGCGCTGACCATGGTCAACCCGGCCTACATGACCCGGCTCATCGCCGAGATGGCCGAATCGGCATCCGGCGCCATCTTCCGCCTGACCAGCCTGAAGCCGATCCGCCCGGAAAACAAGGCGGATGCCTGGGAAGGGGAATCGCTGCACGCCTTCGAGAATGGCATCACGGAAACCTTTGCCGTCGCCGAAGGCCGGGACGGCATGATGCTGCGCTACATGGCTCCGCTGCCGGTCGAGGAAAGCTGCCTGGACTGCCACCGCAGGCAGGGCTACAAGGTCGGCGACATCCGGGGCGGCATCAGCGTCTCGCAACGTTACGAGCCGATCGAGGCGGCCATGCGCAGCAACAGCCATGCCTTCATGCTGGTTGCCGGCGCCACCTTCGTGCTGGTTTCCCTGCTCGGCTGGCTGCTGCTCGAATTGCTGCGCCGGCGCTGGCTGGAACTGGCCGGCAAGGTGCATGAGCTGGAAGAGACGCAGAGCCAGTTGCTGCAGTCGGAAAAGATGGCCGCCATCGGCCAGCTGGCGGCCGGCGTCGCGCACGAGATCAACAATCCGATCGGCTTTGTGAACTCCAACCTTGGCACGCTGAAGACCTACACCGGCCAGTTGCTCGCCCTTGCCGAGCGCAGCCGCAAGGGCGAGGCCGGCGAAGCCGATTTCATCGCCGCCGATTTCGATTACCTGAAAACGGACATCGACGACCTGCTGCGCGAATCCCGCGACGGCCTGGAGCGGGTCAAGAAGATCGTCGCCAACCTCAAGGACTTTTCCCACGTGGACAAGTCGGAATGGCAGGAAGCTGACCTCAACGCCGGCATCGAAAGCACGCTGAATGTGGTCTGGAACGAACTGAAATACAAGGCCGAGGTGGTGCGCGAATTTGGCGAACTGCCCAAGGTGCCTTGTGTCGCCGCACAGATCAACCAGGTGGTGATGAACCTGCTGGTCAATGCCGCGCATGCCATCGAACAGCGCGGCACCATCACCGTGCGCACCGGCTGCGACGCCTCGACCGCCTGGATCGAGGTCAGCGACACCGGGCGCGGCATGGCGCCGGCTGTCCTGCAGCGCATCTTCGAACCCTTCTACACCACCAAGCCGGTTGGCAAGGGCACCGGCCTCGGCCTGTCGCTGTCCTACGACATCATCAAGAAGCACGGCGGGCGCATCGACGTGAGCAGTGAAGTCGGTGTCGGCACCACCTTCCGCGTCAGCCTGCCGCTACACGGCCTCGACGCAGCGGACTGAGGCGCGTCAGCGCTGCCCCAGGCAGCGCTGCGCCGCCAGCACGCCGCGATACTGCGCTTCCTCGAACAGCGAGAAACCCGACAAATCGGCATGCGCCAGCGTGATGCGCGGGCTGCGGAAGGCGGCCAGCCGCTCGCGCTGCCCGTCGAACAGGCTGCCCGGCACCGGGCGGCGCATGGCGTGGCCATTGCGGAACACGTCGAGGCGCGTCACCCGCTGACGGATATCCGGATGCACCCGTTCCAGCTCGGCAAGAATGCCCTCGGCCCAGGCTTGGCGCGGTGTTTCGAGCAGCAGGCGGCGCCCTTCGGCCGGCATGACGTCATGCAAGGCGCGGTAATAGGTAAATACCGTGGCGCCGACATGGCGGCGCAATTGCTGGTGCGTGGCCGTCACATAGCCCAGGCCGGGGCTGTCGTAGAACACGTTATCCCACGCCGGCACGGCGCCGTAGCGCTCTTCCGGCCAGGCCGACAGATGCAGGTTGGCGGTCAGCCAGGGCGCATAGTCGCCGGCCAGCGCAGCTGCCCTCAAGGCAGCGGGCATCGCTGCCCAGAGCCGGGGCAGGATGAAAAGCGGTGCTGCCCAGACCAGCTGCTGCGCCTCGTAACGCACCATCTGCTCGCCGACCAGCACATCGACCGCCACGGCGTGTTTGCCCTCGTCGACCCGGCAGGCCATGGCGCCGGTGACGATACGTTCGCCGCACCGGCCGGCCAGGCCGCGTGCCAGCCAGGCGTTGCCATCCGGGGCGGTGAGCACGGTATCGGCCGTCGCATTGGCCGCTTCCCCCGTGCGGCAGGCGAAGTAATGCAGACCCGCCCAGGCCGAGGTCTGGGCGTAATCCATGCCGTAATCGTCGCGGCAGGCGTAGTTGGCCAGCCAGTGCAGCGTCGGCGCCGTGAAGCCGTTGTCGAGCAGCCATTGGCGAAAGCTGATGCGGTCCAGCGCCAGCCCTGCGGCATCCCGGCTGGACTGGGCCATCGGGATGGCGAACAGCCGCCGCCCATCCTGCCCGGTGGCCTGTTTGAGTTCGGCCATCCGATCATGGAAACGTTTTTGCTGCGCCAGCTCGGCGGCATCCAGTCCGCGCTGCGGCAGCAGCCCCTCTTCCCACAGGCCGTTGCGATAGATGCGCTCTTGCGGTGTGGCGCACAGGTAGCGCTCGTCGTAGATCGGCCGTTGCGCCGCCGGGGAACCCTGCAGCACGCCCAGTTCGGCCAGCAGTTCGCGTACCAGCACGGCTTCCGGCCCGGGCAGCGGCAGGTAATGCGCACCCCACGGGTAGGCAAGCTGCGGCCCCTGGCCGCCGCGCGAATTGCCGCCAGGCTCGGCCTCGAGCTCGAGAATGGTGAAATCATCGCGTCCGGCCCTGGCCAGCCACCAGCCGGCCGACAGGCCGGAAATGCCGGCGCCGACGATCAATATGCCGCACCGTCGGGTTGCGCCGACCGACGGCAGGGCGCCATCGCGCAGACGATGGCCCAGCGCATGGTTCATGCCCAGCAGTTCGCCGGGCGGCAGGGGCGGTTTTCCGGCGGGCGCGCATCCGGCCAGGGCAGCGGCCCCGACCAGACGCAGGAAATCCCGCCGATCAGTCAAATCGGCGTAGCGACAGGCTGACCGACAACTGCGCACCGAGCCAGCCGAGGAAGGCGCCCAGCGCCGCCAGGCCGGCAACGGCGAGCCCGCCCGGCTGCTGCAGTGCGAAACTGCCGCCGTAGAGCGCCGCCAGTTCGCCGACCGGTCCGGCCAGCAGGCGCAGCGCGGCAACGACCAGGCCGGCGGCGAGCAGGCCGCCGAGCGCCCCCTGCAGGGCGCCGAAATAGTAGAAGGGCCGGCGAATGAACCCATCGGTCGCGCCGATCATCCGCGCCACCTCGATCTCGGCCGACTGGGCCATGACCTGCAGGCGGATGGTGTTGAAGGTGACGGCGACCAGGCCGGCCGCGAACAGGCCGGCGAGCATCCACAAGGCGAGCTTGCCGAGGCGCAGGAAGGCATCGAAGCGCTTGACCCAGGCCGAGTCGAGCTGAACGTGCGCCACCCTGGGCCAGCCGGCGATTTCCTTGCGCATGATTTCCAGCGCTTCCGGCTCGGTGTTGGTCGGCTCGACGATGAAGGCGTCAGGCAGGGGATTGCGCGGCAGGCTGGCGACGATCTCGGCCATGCCCTCGCTGGCCTGCATGCGTTTGAGCGCCTCGTCCCGCGGCACGAAACGCCACTGGCCGGCGGCTGCCGCACGCAAGCGATTCTCGATTTCCGCGGCATCCTTCTTGCTCGCTTCCAGGCTCATGAACAGGCTGATCTGCTGCACGCCGGTGGCGTTGCGGCCGAGGTCGCGCAGGTTGTCGAGGGCGACGTAGCCGAAGGCCGGCAGGGTCAGCGCAATGCCGATGACGAGCAGCGACAGCAGGGTGTTGAGCGGCGATGCCAGCAAGCGGCGAAAGGCCAGCGCCAGCGCGGCGCGATGCTGGGAGAGCCAGGCGTTCATTGCACCACCCTCCCGTGATCCAGCCGCAGGACGTTCGGGTGGTAGCGCTCGATCCAGGTCTGGTCGTGCGTGGCGACGACGACGGTGACGCCGACGCGATGGAAGTCGGCAAAGATGTCGAGAATTGCAGTGGCCGATTCGGCGTCCAGATTGCCGGTCGGTTCGTCGGCGACCAGCACGGTCGGCCGGTTGACCACGGCACGGGCGATGGCCAAACGCTGCTGCTCGCCGCCGGACAGGGCAATCGGGTTGGCCTTCTCGCGCGCCAGCAGGCCGACCTTGTCGAGCGCCGCCTGCGCCCGGCGCACCGCCTCGCGATGCGGCAGGCCGGCGATCTGCAAGGGCAGCAGCACGTTATCGAGCGCATTGCGGTCGAACAGCAATTTCTGGTCCTGGAAGACCAGGCCGAAGTGCCGGCGCACGTGCGGCAGGGCGCTGCGGCGCAGGGCGGTCAGGTTCTGGCCATTGACCACCAGGCTGCCGGAGGTCGGCCGCTCGATGGTCGAGATCAGCTTGACCAGCGTCGTCTTGCCGGCACCGGAATGGCCGGTGATCAACACCATCTGGCCGCCGTCGATACGGAAGCTGGCATCCTTGACGGCCTCCAGGCCGCCCGGATAGCGCTTGGTCAGATTGCTGGCTTCGATCATGAGTTAGCGGGTAGCTATGAGATGTTAGGCGCTCGAGGTGAAAAGCTCACTCGAGCCTGGATCCCGGGCAATTCGTTCCTATTCGAACAGGGCATCGACGAAGTCCCTGGCCGAGAACGGACGCAGGTCGTCGATCTGCTCGCCGACGCCGATGAAGCGGATCGGCTTCGGGCACTGGCGGGCGATGGCGGTTACCACGCCGCCCTTGGCCGTGCCGTCGAGCTTGGTGAGCACCAGGCCGGTGACGTTGATCGCCTTGTCGAAGGCCTTGACCTGCTGCAGCGCGTTCTGCCCGATATTGGCATCGAGCACCAACAGCGTCTCGTGCGGGCCTTCCGGTTCGATCTTCTGGATCACGCGGCGTACCTTGGCGATTTCTTCCATCAGGTGCAGTTGCGTCGGCAGGCGGCCGGCGGTGTCGGCCAGCACGATGTCGATGCCGCGCGCCTTGGCGGCGGCGATGGCGTCGTAGATGACCGCCGCCGGGTCGCCGGACTCCTGCGCCACGACGGTCACGTTGTTGCGCTCGCCCCAGGTCTGCAACTGTTCGCGGGCAGCAGCACGGAAGGTGTCGCCGGCGGCGAGCAGCACGCTCTTGCCCTGGGTCTGGAAATACTTGGCCAGCTTGCCGATCGAGGTCGTCTTGCCGGCCCCGTTCACCCCGGCGATCATGATCACGTAGGGCTTGTGGGTGGAGTAATCGAGCGGCTGCTCAAGCGGCTGCAGGGTTTCGAGCAGGGCGTCGGCCAGCGCCTTCTGGATCGCTTCCGGCGTGTCCAGCTTGTCACGCTTGGCCGCCTTCTTCAGTTCGTCGAGCAGATGGGTCGTCGCCTCGATGCCGCAGTCGCTGGTCAGCAGCAGGGTTTCCAGTTCCTCGAGCAGTTCGTCATCGACCTTGCCGCGCGAGAAGATGGACTTCAGCTTGCCGCCCCACTGGGCGCGCGTCTTGGCCAGCCCCTTGAACAGGCGCTCGCGCCAGGACGGTTTGGCCGCTTCGGCCGGCGCGGCGTCAGCCGCAATTTCCGGCTTGGCGTCGGACGAGGATTTTTTCAGGAAACTGAACATGGGGAAAGTGGTCTCAAGCCTTGCTGACAGGCGGACGGCTAGCCGTTAAGATGCCGTCCGGTTCGATGCAAAATCAGCCGCGAATTCTAGCAGAAAGCCCACACTTCCCCATGCGCATCAAATACCTGCTTACCTTACTAGTGGCCGGCGGACTCGCTTCCGCAGCCATCGCCAACCCCTACGAAACCACGCTGAAGAATGGCCTGCGCGTCATCGTCAAGGAAGACCGCCGCGCCCCGACCGCCGTGCAGATGGTCTGGTACCGTATCGGCAGCATGGACGAGGTCGATGGCGCCTCCGGCGTCGCCCATGTGCTGGAACACATGATGTTCAAGGGTACGCCAAGCGTCGGCCCCGGCGAATTCAACAAGCGTGTCGCCGCCGCCGGCGGCAAGGACAACGCCTTTACCAGCCGGGACTACACCGCCTATTTCCAGCAGATCCCGAAGGAAAAGCTGGCCGACATGATGGCCCTCGAAGCCGACCGCATGCGCCACCTGAACGTGGACGCCAAGGAATTCGAACAGGAGATCAAGGTGGTCATGGAAGAGCGTCGCATGCGCACCGACGACAATCCGCAGGCCAAGCTGTTCGAGCAGATGAACGCCGCCGCCTTCCAGGCCCACCCCTACCGCCGCCCGATCATCGGCTGGATGAACGACCTGGAGAACATGACCGCGGCCGACGCCAAGGCCTGGTACGACACCTGGTACGTACCGAACAACGCCTATGTCGTGATTACCGGCGACGTCGATCACAAGACCGTCTTCGCCCTCGCCGAGCAGCACTACGGCCCGCTCGAAGGGCGCGCCCTTCCGGTGCGCCGCCAGCAGATCGAACCGAAGCAGGAAGGAACCCGTCGCGTCACCGTCAAGGCACCGGCCGAACTGCCGGTGCTGATCATGGGCTACAAGGCGCCGATCCTGCGCGATGTCGAGCAGGACAGCGACCCCTACGCCCTGGAAATGCTCGCCGCCATCCTCGACGGCCACGATGCCGCCCGCTTCAACAAGAAACTGGTGCGCGAGGACAAGGTCGCCCTGGCGGCCGGCATCGAGTACGACAACACGGCGCGCGGCCCGGGCATGCTCTATCTGCACGGCAGCCCGTCGGAAGGCAAGACCGTTGCCGACCTGGAAACTGCCCTGCGCGCCGAGATCACCCGCGTCCAACGGGAGGGGGTCAGCGCCGCCGAACTGAAGCGGGCCAAGGCGCAGTTGCTGGCCAGCGAGGTTTACAAAAAGGATTCGATGTTCGGCCAGACCATGGAAATCGGCCAGATGGAGGCTGTCGGCCTGTCCTACCAGAAGCTCGATCGCATGCTGGACAAGCTGCAGCAGGTCACCGCCGAACAGGTACAGGCCGTGGCCAACAAGTATTTCAACGACGATGCCCTGACCGTCGGCGTTCTCGACCCGCAACCGCTCGACGGCAAGCCGCGCCGCCCGGCCGTCGCCACCCGTCATTGATGAAAACAGCCATGAAAAGACTGATTGCCGCTGCCTTCGCTCTCCTGCTCACTCAGGCCGCCCTGGCCGGGGTCAAGATCGAGCACTGGGTTTCCCCCTCCGGCGCCCGCGTCTATTTCGTCGAAAGCCGCATCCTGCCCATGCTCGACGTGCAGGTCGATTTCGCCGCCGGCTCGATGTTCGACCCGGCCGGAAAATCCGGCCTGGCGGCGCTGACCCGCGCCACGCTCGACAACGGCGCCGGCAAGCTGGACGAGACGGCCATTGCCGAACAGCTCGCCGATCTTGGCGCCAGCCTCGGCGGCGGGGCCGACACCGACCGCGCCAGCATCTCGCTGCGCACGCTGTCACCCCGCGACAAGCGCGATCCGGCGCTCGACATCCTGAAGACCGTGGTACAGGCCCCCCTGTTCGATGCAGCCATTTTCGAGCGGGAAAAGGCCCGCACCATCGCCGGCCTCAAGGAGGCAATGACCCGCCCCGACAGCATCGCCGGCAAGGCCTTCTGGGCGGCGCTCTACCCCGATCATCCCTATGGCCGGCAAGCCACGCCGGAAACCGTCGCCGCCCTGACACGCGACGACCTCGCTGCCTTCCATGGCCGCTACTACACCGCCGCCAACGCCAGCATCACCCTGGTCGGCGACCTGTCGCGCCAGGAGGCCGAGAGGATTGCCGACAAGCTGCTGGCCGGCCTGCCCCCAGGTACCCCGGCCGCCCTGCCGGCGGTACCCGGCCAGCCAGCCGGCGGGCTGACCCGGCTCGCCCACCCGGCCAGCCAGGCCCACATCTACATCGGCCTGCCGGCCATCGAGCGCGGTCACCCCGATTTCTTTCCGCTGCTCGTCGGCAATTACACCCTGGGCGGTGGCGGCTTCGTCTCCCGCCTGATGAAGGAAGTGCGCGACAAGCGCGGCTACGCCTACAGCGTCTATTCCTATTTCGCCCCGCTGCGCCACAGCGGCCCTTTCCAGATCGGCCTGCAGACCAAGCGTTCGCAAGCCAACGATGCCATCACCGTGGCGCGCGACGTGCTTGACACCTTCCTGCAGGAGGGCCCGAGCGAGGAGGAACTGGCTGCCGCCAAGGCCAACCTGACCGGCAGCTTCCCGCTGCGCCTGGACAGCAACCGCAAGATTCTCGACAACGTCGCCGCCATCGGCTTCTTCGGCCTGCCGCTCGACTATCTCGACCCCTACCAGGCCAAGGTGCAAGCGGTCACCGCCACCGACATCAAGGCCGCCTTTGCCCGCCACGTCCGGGCGGACAGGCTGATCACCGTGACGGTGGCCGCCGATTGAACGCGGTCCGCATCGTCGGCGGCGAGTTTCGCCGCCGCATACTCCGCTTTCCCGACAGCATCGGCCTGCGCCCGACGCCGGACCGTGTACGTGAAACGCTGTTCAACTGGCTGGGCCAGGAGCTCGACGGCTGGCACTGCCTCGACCTGTTTGCCGGCAGCGGCGCCCTCGGCTTCGAGGCCGCCTCGCGCGGCGCGGCGCGGGTGGTGATGATCGAACAGGCACCCAAGGTGCTCGCGGCCCTACATGAAAACCACGAATTACTCCATAAACCAAGCGGAGTAGAGATCATTCGTGCGGATGCGATACAATATTTGGCCTCGACGCAGGCAAAATTTGACCTGATCTTCCTTGATCCACCCTACAAAAAAGGCTGGATATCCCGCCTGGAGCCACTCCTTCCCGGCGTGCTGAACGAAGACGCAGCGATCTACGTCGAAGCAGAACATGAGGTCGAATCGCTGGGCGATTGGCGCACCGTGCGCCAGGGCAAGGCGGGCGAAGTCCACTTTCACTTGTTGCGGCGCGAAACGGGCGGTACACCAGCTTGAACAAACTCAATCATCGCATTGCGATCTATCCCGGCACCTTCGACCCGATCACCCGCGGTCACGAAGACCTGGTCAGGCGCGCCGCCACGCTGTTCGACAAATTGATCCTGGCCATTGCCGAAAGCCCGTCCAAGCAGCCGCGCTTTCCGCTCGCCGACCGTGTCGAGATGGCCACCGAGATCCTCGGCGACCTGCCGAATGTCGAAATCGTCGGCTTCAACTCGCTGCTCATGAACTTCGTCCATGAAAAAGGCGCGAAGGTCGTTGTCCGCGGCCTGCGCGCCGTCTCCGACTTCGAATACGAATTCCAGATGGCGGGCATGAACCGCAGCGTTTACCCGGAAGTCGAAACCGTGTTTCTGACGCCCGGCGAGCAATACATGTTCATCTCCGCTACCATGGTGCGTGAAATCGCACGGCTGGGCGGCGATGTCAGCAAATTTGTACAACCTTGTGTCGAAAAGCGCCTGCGGGCGAAAACCACTGCTTAACCGAGAGAGGAACAGCTATGTCTCTGATTATTACCGACGAGTGCATCAATTGCGACGTGTGCGAGCCGGAGTGCCCGAACGAGGCCATCTCCCAGGGCGAGGAAATCTACGTCATCGACCCGAACAAATGCACCGAGTGCGTCGGTCACTACGATGAACCGCAGTGCGTTCAGGTCTGCCCGGTCGATTGCATCCCCAAGGACCCCAATCACGCCGAAAGCGAAGACCAGCTGTGGGCCAAGTACGAAAAGCTCACCGGCAACAAGCGCTCCTGAGCGGTTCCGGCAGCCCATGAAAAACCCGCGAATTTCGCGGGTTTTTTATCGCCTGTTCAAGGCCGCTCAGGCTGCCGCCTGCAACTCCCGGTCGGCCAGCGGTATCAGCATTTCCTGAACGCGGGTGATGATCTCTTCCAGCGCGTCGATCTGCTGCAGCAGATTCTTCTCGACGCTATCCAGTTCGGCAATGCGGTCTTCCAGGGTATCGGTCGCCTGGTGGATGCGCTTGATGCTCTCCAGACGGCGCTTCAACTGGATCTGGTGCTCGCGAACCTGGGTTTCCATCGGCGCCATCACGGCACGCAACCAGACTTCGGCATCGCGGTTGGCATGCTCGAAGGCACGGCGCACCTGGACCGCCACTTCCTCGAAGAACTTTTGCGTAATGTTCTTCTTGTCGTGCGTCAGCAGGCTGACCATGGTGTTCAGGTGGTCATTGCACCATGCCTGCAGGCGGTCGAGTTCCTTCTCGTAGCGCAGTAGCGAGAAGCTGGTCGGCGAACCGAGCTTGAGGCCATGCTCGACGGCGAATTTCTTGTATACCGCTTCCATCATGGCCAGGATTTCAGCGATCTCGCCATTCGACTTGCTGAGCGCTTCGCGCGAACGGGCGAAGAAGTTGGCCATTGCATCGGACAAGGTCTTGGAGAAGGCTGCCTCCTCCATCACCGTCCGGGTTTCATGCGTCAGCTGGCGCAGGACATCCAGGCCGAGGTGGCCGAACAGGTTGTTGGTCAGCGTCGAGAACACGCTGCGCACGGCGTAGTAGCGCTGCAGGCCGGATTCGAACTCGTCCTTTTCGGCGCGCACCTTGCCCATCATGTATTCGACGACGCCCTTGTTCTTGCCGCGCAGTTCGGTCAGCTCGGTCAGCTGCTCGCGCAGGCCGGTCAGCCGGGATTCGAGCAGGCCGCGCACGCGCTGGCTGACATCGCCGAATTCGCTCTGCGTACTGTCGCAGACGATATCGCGCTTGGCCGGGATCAGCTCCTTGGACAGCGCCGCTTCGAGTTGCGGCAGGCGGCTCCGTTCGAGCAGTGTCGCATCGCCGTTGATCTTGGCGACCAGGCCTTTCTGGGCCGACACCGGGAAAACCTGGCTGGCCGGCAGTTCCAGCACGTCGGCGCTGGTTTCGACCTGGCGCTGGATCTCGGCGTCGATTTCCGCTGCGGTTTTCAGTTCGTCCCATTGGCCGTCGATCTTGTTGAGTACGACCATGCGGCCCCGCTTGGCCATGCCACCGCCGCAGATATGCTCGCGCCAGATTGCCATGTCGGACTGGGTGACACCGGTATCGGCAGCCAGGATGAACAGCACGGCATGGGCATTGGGCAGCAGCGACAGCGTCAGTTCCGGCTCGGCACCGATGGCATTGAGGCCGGGGGTGTCGAGAATGACCAGGCCCTGCTTGAGCAGGGGGTGCGGGAAATTGATCATTGCATGGCGCCAGCGCGGCACCTCGACCAGACCATCATCACCCACGCTGTACAGTTCGATCTGGCCTTCGCCGACCTCGAAGCCGAGGCGGGCCGCCTCTTCCGGGGTCACCCGTGTCGTTTCGCTGACGTGGCGCAGGGCATCCTGCATGGCATCGGGCGATTCGATATTGAGCGCCACCTTGGTCCACTCGTCCGGAAAGCGCTTGTATTCGCTGACGCTGGAATTGGAAGCGCGCGACTGGATCGGCAGCAACTCGATACTCGGCTGCTTGTTGGCGTCGAACATCAGCTCGGTCGGACACATCGTGGTGCGGCCGGCCGACGACGGCAGCATCCGGTTGCCGTAATCGGCAAAGAAGATGGCGTTGATCAGCTCCGACTTGCCGCGCGAAAACTCGGCAACGAACGCCACGTTCAGGCGATCCTCGCGCAACCGCTCGAGCAGTTGCGTCAGGCGCAGGTCGCTTTGCGCATCGGACAATTCGTTCTGACTCAGCCAAGTCTGAAGCTCACCGACATGAGCGGCGAGACGGGAACGCCAGGCAGAATAGGCGGCAAATTGATCGACCAGAGACATAACGGTTGTTCCAGAATACGAACGGAATGATCAATCTAGCATAAAAACAGGGGCTTGCAGAAGCCTTTTAATGCTGGCAACCGGCGCAGTAATAGGTGCTTCGCCCGGCCTGGCGAACTTGTCTGACCACCCCGCCACAGCGCAGGCAAGGCTCACCTGCCCGATCATAAACGCCGGCCTGAATCTGGAAGCAACCGGCGCCGCCATCGCTGTGCACGTAGTCGCGGATACTGCTGCCGCCGGCCGCAATCGCGTCGGACAGGGTGGCGCGGATGGCCGGCACCAGCACCTCGTAGCGCGCCCGGCTGATCCGGTTGGCCGCCCGCAACGGGGAAATCCCCGCCCTGAACAAGCTTTCCGATGCATAGATATTGCCGATGCCGACCACCAGATGGCTGTCCATCAGGGTCGGCTTGATCGGCCCGCTGCGCCGGGAAATGGCTGCATATAGCCAATCCGCGGTGAAGGTGTCGGACAGGGGTTCGACCCCCTGGCTGGCCAGGAGCGGGTGGCTCTCCGCCATATCCGGCGGGCCGGGCTGCCAGAGCACGACCCCGAAGCGGCGCGGGTCGGCGAAGCGCAGGATTTGTGTCGGCAGAAGCAGATCAAAATGGTCATGCTTTTCCGGCGGCAAATCCGGCGGCACGAAACGCAGGTTGCCCGACATGCCGAGATGGATGATCAGCGTCCCCTCGACTCCCGCCCTGCCGCAGTCGATCAACAGATATTTGGCGCGCCGGCGCACCGCCACGATCCGGCAACCCGGCAGCAATTCGCTCAATTCACGCGGTATTTCGTGGCGCAACTTCGGTGCCCGGATCGTCACCCCGACGATAGGCTCTCCCACCAGTTCCGGCGCGATACCTCGCCGACAGACTTCCACTTCCGGCAATTCCGGCATTGCTTGTCCCTCCGGGCAAACCCCAATAACATCGCAAACTAATCGGATTTTATGCGTTCCAACGCACATCGCCCGTACCAAACCTGATTGAAAGCCGTCCATGCAACCGAAGCTCATTGCCGCCGCCCTTACCCTTGCCCTGGGACTGACCCATGGCGGCCCCGTCCTGGCCGCCGGCGCCCCACCGGCCCGGGCGGCTGCCAAGCGCTCTGCCGGCGACATGCTGGCGCGCACCGTGTTACAGGCCCAGCTCGGTGACTTCGCCCTGCAGCGCGGCGATGCCAAGCTCGGCTCGGACGCCTGGTCCGACCTCGCCGTGCGCACCCGCGACCCCAAGGTCATCGCCCGGGCGATCGAAATCGCAGGTTTCACGCGTCAATACGACCGCGCACTGGAGCTTTCCAGGCTGTGGATCTCCGTCGAACCGGATTCAGTCAAGGCACAACAGACCCAATCCTCCCTGCTTGTCCTCGCCAACCGCCTGGACGACCTGGCGCCACAACTCGCCCAGCTGCTCGACAAGGACAAGGCGAACGCCGGCTCCAACCTGATGCACCTGAACCGCATGCTGGCCAGGATCAGCGACAAGAAGGCCGTGCAGAGCCTGGTCGACAAGCTGGCAGCCCCCTACGACAGCCTGCCCGAAGCGCACTTCGCCATGGCCCAGGCGGCGGCCAATGCGGGCGACAACCTGCGCGCCCTCAATGAAACCGAAAAGTCGCTGCAACTGCGCCCGGACTGGGAAACCGCCGCCATCGCCCGCGCCCAGATCCAGGCCCGCCATTCAGGCAAGACGGCCATCGAGAGCCTGGGTGACTTCGTAGATCGCCACCCGAATGCCAGCGAAGCCCGCCTGACCCTGGCCCGCCTGCTCATTGCCGAGAAGCGCTACACCGAGTCGCGCCAGCACTTCGACCGCCTGGTCAAGGACAACCCGGACAATCCGGAGGTGATCTATCCCGTCGCCATGCTCGCCCTGCAGAACGGCGACACGGCCACCGGCCGCAACCAGCTGGAAAACCTGCTGAAGACCGATTTTCCGGACAAGAGCACCATCCACTTTTTCCTTGGCCAACTGGATCAGGAGCAGAAAAAACCGGAGGCCGCCCTCGCCCATTACCAGCAGGTCACCGCCGGCGAACAGTACATTCCGGCCCGCTCGCGTGCCGCCCAGATCCTGATGCAGCAAGGCAAGGCCAACGAAGCCCGCGAATTGTTGCGCGACACGCGCGGCGGCACACCGGCCGAACGCACCCAGCTCACCCTGGCCGAATCGCAGTTGCTGCGCGAGGCCGGCCGCCACAACGATGCCTACATCGTGCTCGACCGCGCCCTGACCGCCCAGCCCAACGATCCCGAACTGCTCTACGAAGCCGCCCTGACGGCCGAACGCATCGGCAAGCCGGAAATCCTCGAAATCCACCTCAAGCACCTGCTGGCCCTGAAGCCGGACCACCCCCACGCGCTCAATGCCCTTGGCTACTCGCTGGCCGAACGCAACCTGCGCCTGGCGGAAGCGCATGACCTGATCGCCAAGGCCCTCAGCCTGGCCCCGGAAGACCCCTTCATCATGGACAGCATGGGCTGGGTGCTCTATCGCCAGGGCAAGTTGACGGAGGCCCTGCAGACCCTGGAGAACGCCTTCCGCCTCAAGGCTGACCCGGAAATCGCCGCCCATCTCGGCGAAGTATTGTGGTCACTGGAGCGCAAGGACGAAGCGCGCCGCATCCTTAAGGACGCCTACAAGGCCCATCCGGAAAACGAAACCCTGGCCAGTACCGTCAAGAAACTGCTGCCTTGATCGCCCGTCTCACCCTGGCTTTGGGCCTGGCATGCAGCCTGCTGACCGGCTGCGCCAGCCTGCCCCCCCCTTCCCTGCCGGCGCGGCAGGATATCCGCCACTTCTCGCTGGAAGCCCGCTTCGCCCTGCGCGCCACCCTCCCCGGGCAGGCCAGTCAAAGCTCCGGGGGGCGCATGACGTGGACGCACCGCGCCGCCGGTGAGCAAATCCTGCTCGCCAACCCGCTCGGCTACGGCCTGGCCGAAATCGACAGCACGCCGGAGCGCTCCCGGCTGCGCACGGCGGATGGCAAGGAGAGCGAATCGAGCGACCCGGACGCCCTGATCGAAGACCTGACCGGCCTGCGCCTGCCGGTCGCCCGGCTGCCTGGCTGGCTGACCGGCCGCGCCGCTGGCGACGCCCGGCTCGAGGCTGACCCCTTCGGCCGCCCGGCCAGGCTGAACGAGGCCGGCTGGCAGGTGGATTATTTCTACGACGACAACCGGCCGGACGCCCTGCCGGCGCGTCTCCACATCAGCCGCCCCGGCGAAATCGAATTGAAGCTGCGTATCGAGGAATGGAGAGCCCTGCCGTGAATGACTGGACCTGGGACAGCGCCTGGCCGGCCCCGGCCAAGCTCAACCTCTTCCTGCACGTCATCGGCCGCCGGGCCGACGGCTACCACCTGCTGCAAACCGTCTTCCGCTTCATCGACCGCGCCGATACCCTGCGCTTC
>ERZ1645192.1797-NODE-1797-length-17840-cov-22.008715_pt1 | contig 17840 bp, 14 predicted proteins | sample MGYA00575354_ERZ1645192 | MGnify/ENA primary metagenome ERZ1645192 (study PRJEB40844, sample SAMN11349763) | freshwater sediment metagenome | isolation source: river sediment | host: Sediment | place: India: Faizupur Khadar , New Delhi | collected 2017-02-21 ... | reverse complement strand
GTGTTTTGTGGTGAAAGGCATACATGCCCACGAGGCCGCCAGCGGCGCCACCGATAACACCCAGGGTAAGCAACGTTTTTTCCGGAATGCGCCAATTCTGCTGGATGGCAGCCTGCTTGTCGTAACCAAATACGAAAAATGTAACTACGCTTACACCCAGGAACCACCACAACAATGCGCTCATCAAACCTCCGCTTGGCTTTTGTTTTTGGATGCCGTCGGCGGCGCAGAAAGGCAACGGCAGTCATTGTCCAATTTATTAATTTTAGCTTATCATACTGGAGGAGCGAGGCCAGGTAAATGACAGTAGATTGCTTCACCATCCCACTTGAACCAGCACAGGCGGAACTGCGGGTCGCAAATTCCCGTTTTATTGCCGATCTTGCGCCTTGCGTAAGCGTTGAAGCCGCACGTGACTTTCAAAAACAAATCAAGGCGCGCTATCCCGATGCCAATCATCACGTTCCAGCCTTTGTGTTGGGGCATGGCAATTCCGTCATCACACACTGCTCGGATGATGGTGAGCCGTCAGGCACCGCCGGCCGGCCAGCATTGGCGGTGCTGCAGGGCAGCGGGTTGGGCGATGCTGCGGTCGTGGTAACGCGCTATTTCGGCGGTACCAAACTGGGTACCGGCGGCCTGGTCAAAGCCTATGGTGATGCCGTTCGGGAGGTTCTGAAAGTTGTAAAAAAAGGCGTTCGGCATGCCACCATTACCGCCCAACTTCAAATCCCCTACCTGTTTTATGAGCCGACGCAGCGCGCTGTTTCCGCCAGCGCGGGCGAGGTGCTCGAGGTTACCTTCGGCGCGGAGGTCAGTCTGACCGTACGGGTCTTGGAGGAAGCCTATGCCAGCTTTGCTGAACGCATCCAAACCTTAACGGCTGGGCAGTTTGTGCCTCAGATCCTTGAGCGCCGATCCGACAGTGTGTTCCCACTCTAATTGCGGAGCCATTGGCAGCGCAGGGCGAGGGTCGACCTAACGAAAGCGCTGCTGCACGGTGTAAAGTTTGTAGTATAGGCCTTGTGATTCCAGCAGCTGCTCATGTCTTCCACTTTCGACAATCGTACTGCCTTCCAGGACGACGATCTTATCCGCGCTGCGGATGGTGGAAAGGCGGTGAGCAATCACCAGAGTGGTTCGGCCATAAACCAGACGCTCGAGCGCCTGTTGGATCAGCGCTTCCGTTTCAGTGTCAACGGAAGACGTGGCTTCATCCAGGATGAGGATCGGGCTATTCTTCAAGATGGCCCGGGCGATGGAAATTCGCTGTTTCTGACCGCCGGAAAGCTTTACCCCGCGTTCGCCGATGACCGTCTCCAGCCCTTCGGGCATATGCTGAACGAACTCATCCACGTTGGCGATGTGCATCGCCCGGTCGAGCGCTTCTTCGCTCGCTTCCGGATCGCCGAAAAGGATATTTTCGCGGATGCTGCCATTAAAGAGAAACACATCCTGCAATACAAAACTGATGGCCGAACGCAGATCGTGGGTGCTGAATTCGCGAATGTCAATTCCATCCAGCGTGACCTGCCCTGAACAGACGTCATAAAAGCGCGGGATTAGACTGGCCAGGGTAGATTTACCGACGCCAGTCGGCCCGACCAACGCCACGGTCTGACCCGCCGGGATTTCCAGGTTGATGTCCTTGAGAATGACTTCAGCAGGATTGTAAGAAAAGCTGACATTTTCAAAACGGATCTCTCCGCGCAGGGGCTGCGGCAGCGGCCGTGGCTGGTCGGGTTCGATGATTTCAGGGGTCTCATCCAACACTTCTGCCACGCGTTCAAAGCCGGCCATGGACTCTTGAACCGCCTCCCACGAGTTGCTCAGGCTTCGGATTGGCTGGTAGAAGCTGTCAAGATACAGGAAAAACGCTACCAGGTCTGCAATCTTTAGCGCTCCACTGAGCGCCATACGGCTGCCAAAGTAAATAACAATCAACTGCCCGAGGCCGGCGGCGAAGTCATAAATTGGCGTAAATGTGGCCATCAGTCGCAGCGCCCTCAGGTTGGAATGCAGGTAGGTCTCGATATGGCTGCCGACCTTTTCGTATGTCATGTCTTCATGGGCGAAAGCCTTGATTTCACGGATGCCGGAGATGCTGTCGTTAAGCACAGCGTTAAGCTCGCCGAGTTCGCGCTGCCGGAAGCGGAATGCCGGGCGTACCAGCTTTGAATAAAGGTAAAGCGTTCCCAGAATGAGCGGAACGGGGATGAGCGTCAGCAACGTCAGCTGCCAGCTCATGCCAACCAGGATGGCCGTGATGCCAATCAGGGTTACGATGTTGACAAAGAATTCGGGCAGTGCATGCGCAATCATCTTCTCGAATAATTCTGTGTCATTGATCACGCGTGACATTAACTGACCGGTCTGCTTATCTTCATAAAAGCGCAGTGAAAGCTGCTGCAGGTGTTGATAAAGCAGCTTGCGGGCATCCGCAACCACGCCCCAGCCGGCAATGTGCGCCTGGTAAGAGCGCACATATTGCATGAGCCCCCGGGCCACAAAGACAATCAGGGCGATCAGTGTCAGGCGTGTGATGAAATCGATGCTGTCAGCTGGCAGCGGGTCAAGCGAGAGGGTGTTGATTAGGGATCGGATGAGCCAGGGGATGAGCAGCTGAGCGCCAACCAGGCCCAGCATGGTGAGGATCGTCAAACCGATCGCCCTCCAGTAAGGTTTTGCTAGTTTGGAAAGCAATTGAAAAGGTTTCATATTTCGGTAACTTCTTCTGTTGTTTTAGAAATAATAACGGCAGCATGATTTGCCAGCCAGGGAATGGGAAAACCCCAGCCTCGTTTAAAATCCCGATCGGTCATCCAGTACAAGCTGGAACCCTGCTCCACCCAGGAGTTCACAAATCCCCAGGGGCTGGGGGAACCCGCTGCGTTGAAATGGCTGGGGTCATAGGCAGCAAACAGCATGGTATGGGCGCCCATCCCGCCGGTGGCATTAAGGTTGTTGGCGTCTCGGCCGTAGTAAATTGCAGGTGCGTGGCCTGGCAGCCAGTAAAGCGTCACCAATGCCAGCAGGCTCCCATCGCCTGCCAGCCCGTGCAGAATTTCAGGACTGAGGTGAAATTTGCGTGCCCTGACCGGCAGGGAATAGCTCGTGGCCAGATAATTGACCAATCGGGCCTGCATCAGCGGCGGCACAGCCCAGCCCGGGGCCAGCCGGAAAAAGTGGCCATGCCACCATAAGCGGTCAGTCTGCCGGATCAATTCTGCCGGTGGCAGCCGGACGCCGCACAACAAATCCAGCGCGGCAGAGATCGCATGCAAGGTGCAATTATTACCGTGCTGCGCGGTCTGGAAAGCGGCAAGCTGCTCTTCTGAAAGCGAGCGGAAACTGAGATCATGCATACTTAAATTTTAACCGCTTTGGGCTATGCCGTGATCATTTTTATCAAAATTTCCTTTTTAATTCTGTTTAAAGCGACCGCTCAAATGGAAATGCACTACCCGCAGCAAGAGCCCAGACTGGTTGGTGGGGCAGCTGCGTGGCGGGGAATGAATAACCTTGACCGCTTCAATTGACACCCGGCTGCGCTTGTGATATCTTTTTAGGCGCACATTGACAAGTAAGTTCTGAGGTAACCCGATGCCCGGAAGCCAGGGTTTAATGGTGGAAGCTGGTGCAAGTCCAGCGCTGTACCGCAACTGTAAGTTCGATTAGAACAAGCCAGGATGCCTGCCTCAGTGAAACTGTCCGAAAGACCTTCTCGGCTCAAGGAGGTGGGACCCAGCATGTATTGAATCCCAAAACCCAACCCGAGGCCGAGTTGGGTTTTTTTATTTTCTAAACGAAGAGGCCGAAATGAAAAAAATATTTTTAATAGGTTGTATTTTGATGATTGTCATATTGGCAGCCTGTGAACCGCTGCAAACGCCCACCGAGGTAATTTCTGATGCTACCGCCGGGCCGATCTACGTGCCGGCCACAGATTTGCCCGCTGAGGTTCACATTGATTATGCCCAAAACTTCACGCTCGAATATCAAGATGGATACAAGATCTTGACGGTAACCCAACCCTGGCCAGGCGCCACCCAAAGCTATACATATTTTTTGGTGCCCGAGGGCGTTCAGCCTCCGGCGAACCCGGGCAGCGCCCAGGTTATCTCCACCCCGATCGACAGCATTGTGACGATGTCGACCACGTACTTTACTTTCCTTGAAGATATCGGCCAACTCGATACGATCAAAGCCGTTGATGATGCCACTTATGTTTATAACGAAACCATTCGGTCTTGGGCAGATTCCGGCCAGATTAAAGTGGTTGGTGGTGGATCCAGCGGGAATGAAGTGGACCTGGAAGCGCTTTTGGAACTACAACCGGACCTCATCATGACCTCTGCCAGCGGAATTGCTGATATGGATGTGCATCCCCGGCTGCTTGAGGCCGGCCTTCCGGTAGTAATCAACGCGGACTACCTTGAAACTACACCCCTTGGCCGGGCGGAATGGGGCAAATTTATTGCAGCATTCTACAATGAAGAAGCGCGTGCCAGCCAGATTTTTGATGAGATGGCGGCACGCTATCAGGCGCTCAAAACCCTAACAGAGGGCGTACAGCCCAAGGTTACCGCCTTTGTAAATTCTGACTATCAGGGCACATGGTACATGCCCGGTAAAGAAAGCTACCCCGCCATTCTGCTTCAGGATGCCGGCGCTGATTACCTCTGGCAAGATCTGGAAGGTTCCAGCGCGCTGCCCCTGAGTACCGAAGTGGTGTTTGAACGGGCACGAAATGCTGACTTTTGGCTGAACGTCGGCTTTGCAACAGATTTGGCGTCTTTGCAGGCGATGGATGAACGTTATGCTGATTTTAAGGCATTTCAAAATGGCCAGGTTTACAACTTCAATGCCCGTGCCAGTGAAAATGGCGGATTGGACTATTACGAAAGCGGCGTAGCCCGGCCGGATGTCGTGCTGGCTGATCTGATTGAAATCTTTTACCCAGAGCTCCAGCCGGATCATGCGTTGTACTATTACCAACAGCTGCGCTGAACGCTCCCAGCAGCAGCCAAAGAAAGCTAAGTGAATCGATCAATGGATGATTCAACGCCGCTGCCAGCAAGGAAGACCTGGCCAGCCCTTTTAGGGCTGGCCGGGCTACTGGTTTTGGTTTTTTGTGCCAGTCTGCTGCTGGGTTCCGCACGCATTCCCGTGGTGCAAATATTGCGAATTTTAACCGGCCAACCGGCTGCCAATCAGAATTGGACCTACATCATCCTTAACTTCCGTTTGGTCAGGTCACTGACGGCATTACTGGCTGGCGCTGCGCTTGCATGGGCGGGCCTGCAAATGCAGACTCTCTTTCGCAACCCACTGGCCGATCCTTTCATCCTCGGTATTAATTCTGGCGCCAGCTTCGGCGTGGCGTTGGTGGTGCTCGGCAGCGGCCTAGCAGGCGCTTCTTTTCTGGCTGGGCTTGGCGTGCTGGGTGACTTGAGCCTGGCCGTGGCAGCCTCATTGGGCGCGGCGCTCGCGTTAGGGATCATCATGCTGGTCGGCCGGCGCGTGCGCAGCAACACCACGCTGCTGATCTTGGGCTTGATGTTTGGCTATGCCACCAGCGCGTTGGTCAGCCTGCTGATTTACTTCAGCGCACCGGAGCGCATTCAGGCCTACACCCTTTGGTCGTATGGCTCGTTCAGCGGGGTCACCTGGAGCCAAATGCGGGTGATGCTGCCGGTTATCCTCTTGGGTCTTTTGGTTTTGTTGGCCCTGCCCAATGTTTTGAACGTGCTGCTTTTGGGTGAAGACTATGCCAAAACCATGGGTCTGAATGCCAACCGCGCCCGAGTGTTCATTCTGCTTAGCGCTTCGCTGCTGGCGGGTACCGTCACGGCTTTTTGCGGCCCGATTGGCTTTTTGGGAGTGGCAGTGCCCCATTTGGCCAGAAACTTGCTTCATACTGCTGATCATAAGGTGCTGATTCCGGCTGTCGGACTCATGGGAGCCATTGCTGCAGTTTTGGCCGATATTTTTGCGCAACTGCCCGGCGCACAGTTTGTGCTGCCGATTAACGTCGTCACGTCACTCTTTGGTGCGCCTTTCGTATTGTGGATCATTTTGCGGCAGAGAAAGGGAGGGACGACATTTTCAGTCTAAACACAGCCCTTCTTTCTACAAAAGAGCTTTCGATTGGGTACCACCCGCGTGGCCGTTTTGCGCTGGTTCTGGCAAAGGGCTTGAACCTGGCGATTCAACCCGGAGAGATGGTCTGCCTGGTGGGGCCCAACGGGGTAGGCAAGTCTACATTGCTGCGGACGCTTACCCGCCTGCAGCAGCCGCTGAGCGGTGAGATCAGCCTTGAAGGCCGGCCACTGAAAGCGTACAGCGACCGGCAACTCGCGAATATCGTGAGTGTCGTCTTGACCGTGCCCGTTCAGACCGGTGCAATGCGCGTTGAAGAATTGGTAGGCCTGGGGCGATTTCCTTTTACTGGTATGTTTTCGGGCTTGAAACCTCAAGATCATCAGGCGATCGTAGAAGCGCTGAAGCTGGTTGGCGCTTTACCGCTAATGGGTCATTTTGTGTATGAGCTCAGCGATGGTGAACGCCAGAGGATCTTGATTGCGCGTGCCCTGGCACAGGAACCACGCCTGCTGATCTTGGATGAACCGACTGCTTTTTTAGACGTGCCCGGCCGGGTGAGTGTGATGAGCCTGTTGGTCGGCCTGGCCCATGAACACGGAAAGGGTGTCTTGACTTCAACGCATGATTTGGACTTAGCCCTGCGCATAGCCGACAGAGTGTGGTTAATGGGTCAGGAAGGCAGCATCGTGGAGGGTGCACCGGAAGACCTGGTGATCTCTGGCCGGTTTGGGCTCGCGTTCGATCGCCCCAACGTTCGCTTTGACGAAACCAGCGGTGATTTTCGCTTGAATGAACAGGCTTCAGGCAGTGTCATTTTGCGCGCCGAAGGGCTGGCCTGGATCTGGACCAAGCGGGCATTGAACCGTGCCGGTTTCAACGTGCAGGAAGCCGGCAGCAGTCAAGATGCGCTGGTTACAGCTGTTGGCCAGGGCAAACAAACCCGGTGGCGCCTGGAGAAAGCCGGTATTATTACGGAACATGAATCAATTTACAGCCTGCTGATGGCATTGAATGATAATAACCTTACAGCCGGCGAAGAACAGTACTCAGAGCAGTTCGCCCGCGAAAAGGACGACCGTCACGATAAAAATGAGCACGGTCATTCCGATTGAGAGCACATTGGCGACGGTGCCATTCTTCCATTTGCCCATCAGCTGATGATCATTCGCCAAAATCAATACCAATATCAGCAACACTGGCAGCAGGATCGCATTGAGGGATTGCGAAAGCACCATGATGCGGAAAAGTGGCAGACCGGGGATGAGCACTACCAGCATGCTGACCATGGTAATAACCCCAAAAATTCCGTAGAAAATGGGCGCATCGCGCATCGGACGGTTGAGTCCGCGTTCAAAGCCAAATGCTTCGCAGAAGGCATAAGTTGTGGCCAGGGGCAAAACCGAAACTGCCAGTAAAGAAGCACCCAACAATCCAATTGCAAACAGTAGCGAAGACCATTCACCAGCCAAAGGTCTAAGTGCCAGCGCGGCGGTCTGGGCGTCATTCACCTGAATTCCGGCTGTGAAAAGCGTTGCGGCAGTCGTGATGATGATGAAGGCCGAAATGATGTTGCCCCAGGCAGAACCGAACATGACATCCAATCGGGTCTGACCATATTTTGCCATGTCGGTGCCCCGGTCGGCGACCGAAGCCTGCAGGTAGAAGATACCCCAGGGGGTAATCGTCGTCCCAATCACCGCCAGGACTGCCAAAATGTAATCGGTCTCAAATTGAATGTTTGGGGTGATCGCATCGCGCAGAACCAGGCCCCAATCGGGTTTAATCAGAAAAACCGTGATCACATAGCTGAGCGAAGACAGACACAAAATCAGCAGCAGCTTTTCAATGTTTTTATAATTGCCGCGCAAGATTAAGAAACTGATCAGCAAGGCTGCCACGGGGACGGAGATGTAGCGGCTCACACCAAAAAGCTCTCCGGCAGCGGCGACGCCAGCGAACTGGGCGACCGTAGTACCCAGGTTGGCGAGCAGCAGGCACAGCATGGCGAAGGCCGTGATCTTGACGCCGAAACGCTCGCGGATCAGGTCTGCCGTGCCTTTGCCAGTTACAGCTCCCATGCGGGCGGCCATCTCTTGAATGACGACCTCGCCGATGGTGATAACGATAATGATCCAGATGAAAGAATACCCGTATGTGGAACCAGCGGAGGAGTATGTCGCAATGCCTGGGGCATCGTTATCTGCGCTGGCGGTAATCAAACCAGGGCCGAGGATTGTAAAAATCAGCCCGATTTTGCGCAGCCAAAGCGGAAGTTTGAGGTTCTGTTTCTTCATATTTCGCGCTGCTTATCTGCCGGCAAAGCGGGGCAGTTTTTTCTTCCAGGCGGTCGGCAGCACCGTATCGAGCGCGTCATCCACGGTAACAATGCCCAACATCACGTGAGTGGCCGGATCAACCACGGGGATGGCCATCAGGTCGTATTTGGCAATCAGGTACGCGGCTTCCTCCTGTGGGGTAAGTGGGTTTACTACCACTGGGTCATCGTCAAACCAATCTGAAAGCGGTTTGTCCAGGGGGGCAGTTACCAGGTCGCGCAGGCTAATGACGCCCTTCAGGCGGCCCTGCTCGTCAAGGATGTAAACATAGTACATAAACTCGTCTTCCAAGGCGTCTTCAGAGGAGCGCAGGAAGTCGAGCGCCTGGCCCACATTGAAGTCAGCCGGCACATGGGCAAACTCGGTCGTCATGATGCCGCCGGAGGAATCCTCAGGGTACGCCAGCAGGGTGCGCACGTCTTCTTCATCTTCATCTTCCATCAGCCGGAGGAGCTGTTCACTGGTCTGATCGTCCAGGTCGGCCAACAGGTCGGCCGCCTCATCCGGATCCATCTCTTCCAATACGTCGGCAGCACGCTCCGGATGAAGCTGGGAAAGAACAGCTTGCTGCACTTCAGGTGAGCTCTCTTCCAATGTGTCTGCTAGCTCTTCATTGGGGAAGCCCTGAAGCAGTGCTTTGCTGGTATGCCGATCCAGGTCATCTAAAATGGCAGCGATGTCTGCCGGGGGCATCTGGACCAGGCGTGATTGGGAAACGCTCAAACGCAGCGGGTCGTCATGTTCAATCGAGGCAACAAACTCCCAGGGGATGACATGGGTAGCAATTTTTTTATTAATTGCTTTGCCCACCGATTTACTCAATCCCTCCAGGCCGAGGCGCCGCAGCAGACCGCTGCTGCTCGCGTCCACGCCGGTAAGGAAGAATGAATCGCCTTGGCGGGCGATTTGGAGGTCATTAACCCGCACCAGGCGTCTGCCTTCAATATCCACAATTTGCTGATCCAAAACGCGCTTCTTCAGGGGCAGCTCGTGGCCCTTGGGCTGGTAAGGCTCAACTTTAGAGATATCCACCTTCAGGGTGATGCTCGGCCAGAGGCTGGCAATCATTTTGGCGTCAATCAGGCGCAGTTCCGGTCGCGCTTTGCGCAGTTCCAGCGCGGCCACCGGTGCAATTTGTTTCTCGGTACTATTCACCAGGATGTCATCCAGCAAGCCAACAACATGGCCGAACGCATCCCAAACCTTTTGATTAAGTAGTTGGCTTAAGTAAATCATCGCTCACCTCGCTCAGGTCAGGCTTTAAATTAAATTGTGGGAAGTAAACGATCCAGGGGCTTCGACTGCGTTTCCCCTGGCCATGGTTGATTTACATGGTGAGTAGAGGGCCTGGCAGTGTCAGCCGCGTGGAACTTGCAGGGCCAGGGTCTTCGTCCGCTGGCATGCTTTCACTTCCTGTAGTTAAGTCGGTTTCCATACAGCTCATTTTCTCTTAAAATCTGCCATCATTATAAACCACAAATCTGGAAATTTAGCAGACTGAACAGGTCTCTATTCCAGGCTGGGTTGATGCACGGGGGTCACCAGGTGTGATTTTGAGCCAAACATATCCATCAGCCGGGGCACTTGCTCCAAAAGCCGCGACTTATCCGTGCGCCAGCCAAAAACTTCGCCCACACCGCCATACTCAAGCGCGACAATCTCAGGGGTGCGCCAGGCTCCTTGAATAATTTGTGCCTGTGCCCAGGCAGCGTAAGCAAAATCTTCATCGGTCAGCTCAAAATGATCCTGGAGGAAGCCGTGATAGAGCTTCAACCCGGTGATGTGCAGTTCCCGCAAGAGGTCGGTTGGCAAGCCACGGATGTATTCTTCTGCTGAAATCCCTAAATTGAAGGCAGTAATCCGGGCATGCGAGAGGTCAAGCAGTAGCTCACAACCGCTCTGTCTGATGACTGAATCAATCAGTTCAGGATCAGCCGAAATGTTAAAGCCTGAGCGGTAGGGCTGCAGGGGCAAATTCTCGGCGGCGATGGGCAGATCGCCAGCCAGGGAATGGAGCGCTTCCAACTCCTTTAGCCAGGTATCCCGCAGGTGAATCCGGTCAGAAGTATTTTGTGGCGAGTAATTTGCGGGCGCGTTCAAATGGCAGTTGAGGTGCGGCGTGGCGGTCCGCTGAACAAGGTCCAAAATTTGACCCTGGTCAAGATGGTCAACCTGCCCCAACCCAACGCCGATATCGAAGTGAATATAGACTGGTCTTAGCGCAGAAGCTGCATTAATGACAGGCGCCCAATCGGGGCATTTAAACAGGTCAACATCAATTTTCTTCTTCTTCAGAAGCTCTTTCGCTGCCGTTGAATAATTAACCGCGAATTTCATCATCCACTCCGCTACTCGGCTTCACCGGCTGAGGGAGCGAGATTTGTAAAAGGATCCAGGCTCGATTCGAGCTCGTGGCGGTACTGCTGAGTGTATAGGCGGTAATATTGCCCTTTCAGTTTCATCAGGCTGGCATGATTGCCGGACTCGGCGATTTGCCCGTCTCTGATGACGAAGATCTGATCAGCATGTTTGATCGTCGAAAGACGGTGGGCGATGATAAAGCTCGTCCGGCCTCTCATCAAAGTTTCCATGCCTTTCTGGATCATCGCTTCGGTGAGGGTATCCACCGAGCTGGTCGCTTCATCCATCACAAAAATATCCGGGTTTGCCAGAATTGCGCGGGCGATGCTGATCAGCTGTTTTTGGCCGACCGAAAGCAAATTGCCCCCTTCACCCACGTTTTGGTCATATCCATGTTCAAGGCTTGAGATAAAGTGATCTGCGCCGGCCAAGCGGGCGGCTTCGCGGATCTCCTCATCACTGGCTTCCAGCTTACCGTAGCGCAAGTTTTCGTAAACACTGCCCGAAAAGAGGTGCGGGGTTTGAAGTACAACGCCGATGCGGGATTGGATCTGTTGGGCATCATAATTGAGATAATCATTGCCAGCCAGGCGGATAGTTCCCTCGGTGGGCTCATAAAACCGGCAAAGCAGGTTGACGATGGTTGTTTTACCGCCGCCGGTCGGTCCAACCAGGGCGACCGTCTGCCCCTGGGGGATGTGGAAGCTCAGGTCGCGGATCACCGGTTCGTCGCTGTCATAATGAAAAGACACATGCTCGAAGTCGACATCTCCGACCAGGGAATGGATGGGCAGCAGCTCGGCGCGATTGCTGACCGAGGGCTGGGTATCCAGAAGCGAAAAAACACGTTCCGAAGAGGCCAGTGAATTTTGCATCTCCGCGTAAACCCGGGCCAGGTCCTGAATTGGCCAGAGGATCATCATGATATACGAGATGAAAGCCTGCAGACTGCCGATCGAGATGGCTGACTGCGAAACCATGATGCCGCCACGCCAAAGAATCAGCCCCAGGGAAATAGCGCTGATGGTCTGGATCGTTGGCAGAAACAGCGCAGAAAGAAAAGCGGCCCTAAAGCTGGAATCGAACATGGCTGTAGATAAAACCTTGAAATCGCTCAGGTTGCGATCCTCCCGGCGAAGGGCTTTGACCACCCGCACACCCGTGATGTTTTCGTTCAAAGCAGCGGTCATTTTCGAGTTGGCTTTACGCGAGCGGCGGTAGTGGTAAAAAATACGTTTGCGGAACTTGAAAGCCACGTAAATCATTACCGGCAAAGAAAGCACCACAATTAAGGCCAGGCGGCTATTGATGGAGAACATGAAGACCGAGGCAGTAATAATGTTGGTCAGGGCCCAAACGCTATCGATGATGCCCCAGGTCAACAGGTCGGCCATCCGCTCCGTATCGGAGGTCACGCGGGCCATGATCCAGCCGATAGGCGTACGGCTGAAATAGGCTAACGATAAATCTTGCAGGTGGTTAAAAAGCTTCTTGCGCAAATCAAAGCGTACTTTTTCACCTTGCAGGCCGATGCTGTAGACAAAAATAAAGGAACCCAGCGCAGAAACCAGAGTCAGTATGGCATTAATCGTGAACAGGCGAACGAGCATTTCGCGATTGTTGGCAAGGATGCCCTCATCGATGATCCTTTTATTCAGCAGCGTAAAGTAAGCGTCCAGGATCGAAACCAAGATGATCCCTGAAAGGCCGGCCAGAAGCGTGCGATAATGCGGACGAAGCGTGTCGAAAAGCCGCCTGAAAATATTCTTGCGCAGAGGAATGTTGCTGTCTAACTCATTTTCGTCATAGTAATCAGACATGGTTTAGTTCCTCCTGCAGAGCGGAATCAATCTGGGTTTGAATGTCATAGATTTTGCGGTAGATGCCAGATTGATTGACCAGTGTGTCATGCGTTCCGGACTGCACAATTTTGCCCTCATCGAAGACCAGAATTAAATCGGCACTCATGATGCTCTGGATGCGGTGGGCAACAATAAACGTCGTCCGCCCGATCATCAACTGATTGAGAGCCTGGCGAATCTGAGCCTCAGTTTCCATGTCCACTGAGGAGGTGGAGTCGTCCAGAATCAAAATGCGCGGGTTGATCAACAAGGTGCGGGCGATAGCCACACGCTGCTTTTGACCGCCAGAAAGTGTGACCCCGCGTTCGCCTACCAGCGTGTCATAACCATCCGAAAAGCCCATGATGACATCGTGAATGGCTGCTTCTTTGGCCGCCTGTTCGATTTCTTCCTGAGTGGCGGGCCGGTTGAGGCCATAGGTGATATTGTCACGGATGGAACACGAGAAAAGAAAAGGTTCCTGCTCAACGATGCCAATCTGCGAGCGCAGAAAGTGGCGGGAATATTCATTCAGGTTAATCCCATCCAGCAAAATTCGTCCGGCACTGACATCATAAAAACGGGGCAGGAGGTTCACCAGGGAGGTCTTGCCGGAGCCTGTAGAACCCAACAAAGCGACAACCTGCCCGGATTGACACGCAAATGACACATCGTCCAAAACCAGGTGACTTTTTTCGTAACCGAATGAAACATGGTCAAAGATGATATCGCCACGGACGGTATCCTTGGGCTGGTAAGTAGCCTCGGTCAAGTCTTCCTCGGGCGAGCGCAGCACTTCGGAGATGCGCCCAAAAGAAACCAGCGCACGGGAAGTGTCAACAATCAGCCGGCCCAAGTTGCGGATCGGCCAAATCAGCCATCCCAGAAGTCCGTTGAAAGTGATCAGATTGCCGATGGTGATAATGCCATCCATGACCATTGTGGCGGCAATGAAGTTGCTAGTAATTTGCTGAGCGGCGCAAATGATGTCGGATATCGGCCAGAACAAGGCGTGCATGGTATTGAGCTTCTTGCCCAGGCGCAGTTTTTCGAGGTTGTTGTCCTCATACTTGGCCATTTCGTAATCTTGGCGCGCAAACGCTTTGACGACACGGATACCGCTCAGGTTTTCCTGCAGGTTGGTTGAAAGAACCGCTTCCTGTTCCTGGTACGCTTCATAAGCCTTGGAGAGGCGTCTGAAAAACAGGATGGAGACAACCAGAATTACCGGAACGATGATGATCGAAATCCATGCCAGCTGATTGTTGATGCGATAGATGGCGACAAAATTAATGATAAAAAGCATTAGGATCCGACCCACCCCAATCGCCTGGTCTGCGAAAAAGCGACGGAGGGTATCCACATCGGATGAAGCGCGCTCGAGCAGGTCACCGGTTTTGGCCTCTGAGTGATAAGCGTACGAAAGACGCTGGATATGATCAAAGAGGTAGTCGCGCAGGCGGCGGGTGCTGCTTTCTGCGGCCAGGGCGGCCAGCCAGCTGCTCATGAATGAGGACAATGCCTGCAGCATGATCAGACCCATAAACTCCAGGGCAGCGATAACCAACTCATTTCCGAACAGGCCGGCCTTGAGGATGTTATCGATGAAGGAGCCTAGGAACAGATACATGCCCGTGCGCGCCAATGATGAAATACCAAGGAACAAGGTGGCTCCCAGGTAGTGCAGTTGATAACCTTTCATCAGGCGCCATAGGCTGGCGATCCGATTGCTGCTGATCAGACTGTGAAGGTCATATTCTGGGTAGGCGGGCTTTTTTTGATCTGACATTTCTTTCTCTTCAGGCCAAGGGTTGTTTAAAAGCCTGAACCGTAAAGTATAAACAGGGGTTCACGGCGAGTCAACGAAAACCGCAGGAATTGATTGAAATGCACGCCAAACCTGCCGGATGAGCTTGGACAGCTGGCAGTGAGGGCAGCGCTGGGGTGAGGCGGGTCAAGCCTTGTTTTGCAAGACCTGCCTGATGAATTCATCGGCCAGCTGAAAAGCCTGCTCTTTTTCATTGGCCAGCAGCAAAACGTGCGGCGATTCTGGCAGGGTGACGAGCTGCTTTTGCATCGATCCGATGTTCTTAAAGATAATATCCCCAACTTCAGGTGCCACTGTCGCGTCTTTACCGCCCATTACGATCAGCGCGGGTTGGTCAATTTGCGGGAGTTCGCGCCGGACGACGCCCTGGAGCTTGAGCAGTTGGACGGTTCCTTTCAGCGGATAAACGTCATAGCCTTTCCATGGCAGCCCATCTTCGGGCTGGTTTTTCTCCAGATACTTTTTAAAATATTGCAGGAGGTAAGCGCCCGATAGGTTCTTGACCCGCAGGGCTGGGGTAAACACCATCAGGCCATCCACATCGTGGTAGCGGCTGGCAACTAACATGGCCAGCAGTGCGCCCATTGACTCACCACCGACAAAGACTCGTTCGCAGCTCTGACGCAGTTCCAGATACGTTTGTTCGAAAGCTTCAAACCAGGCCATCCAGCGGGTTTGATTAAGCTCATCGGGATGGGTGCCATGCCCGGGCAGCAGCGGCGCAGCAACTGTAAACCCATTGGCGTGAAGATGGCTGGCCAACAGGCGAACTTCGGCGGTGGTAGCTGTAAAACCATGAGAAAGAGCGATTCCAATCGAATTACCTTTCCAATAAAAAGAATCGCCATCAAGCTGTGGGTTCTTAATCCAATTTTGGCGCATAATTCCCCTGTTCAATGAAGAGTGGGCAAAAAAAGATCCTGCCATAAGTATAGCAGGATCGGTCGTTAATATACGAGATTGGTCAATCCAGGTACCAATATTCCAGCTTGTCAACATCCGTGCGGAAGTTGACGGTGCCGGCCGACATACTCAAAAATCCGCATGTGCCGGCGTCAGGGTAAGCGCTGTCGGATGCTGTGCCCACTTTGACGCCGTTGATGTAAAACTCGAAATTATCTCCCTGCGCCAAAACGCCGAGACGGTTGGATTCTGAAACGGGGTGAATGGCATCCGAAGTCTGATAATCACGCAGGTCAACCACCTGGTTGTCAGCGGTATATCGGCTAAAACCCCATTCGCCGCCGCAAGTTAAACCCATAAAATAAAACTGGCTGGTGTTGTTCAGGCGGAAAACCAAGCCAAACCGATCGGCACCCTGACAGTTGACTAAACTGACTGTGGTCTCCAGATAGAAATTCTTCACGGCAGGCGAAACCGTGTACCAGCTGTTCCACCAGGGCGTACCTTTGGAAGTGAGCTGCAATTCTCCATCATTGACCAGTTGCCGGTACCAATCGTCCTCGTAATCCCAGACTGCACCGGAATCGGTGAACTCATCCGTTTTGTCTGGTTCGCCAAAGCGAACGGCCGGGTCTTCAGGGCTCAGTGTCGCGCTCGGCGAAGGCGTGGTGAGCGGGGCGGATGGGCTGGTTGCGGTAGAGGCAGCCAATGTTTCGGTCGGTATTGGCGGGGTGAGCGATTCCTGAGCGGCGAAGGTTGTTGGTGTAGAGGTGGTAATCACGGGGAAACCGGGCTGAGTTTCGGGCGTTGCCGTCGGAGCGTTGGTAAGGATCATTGCGACATTGGTTGCGACCAGGTCCGGGCTTTCGGTCTGGCGGCCAGGCATGTTGCAGCTTGTCAGGATGAGAAGCAAAGTGGCTAACGCGAAGAATTTTTTCATAACCTTGTCCTTTTTACTTTTTGTTGAGAAAGCTGGTGCAACTTTCGCTCCAGAGATGAGATTCAAATTGGATTTTCTGCCGAAACCAGCGGGAATGCAATGGGTTATAATCTTTGAATCTTCACAATAGTATCAGGTGTGACCCATATTTTAAGATTTGAGGTATCTAAATGGACTTATTCAAGAAATGTTCTGAATTCAATATCGTCAAAGAAGCCAAGGATTCTGGCAGCTATCCTTATTTCATTCCGTTAGACCGCAATGAGGGCACCGAAGTCGTGTATGAGGGCCGGCGCATTATCATGTGCGGCTCCAACAACTACCTGGGTCTGACCACTCATCCCAAGCTGCGCCAGGCTGCCAAAGATGCGATTGATCTTTACGGCACCAGCTGCACCGGCTCCCGTTTTTTGAATGGAAACATGTCCATCATTGAACAGCTTGAGCGTGAGCTGAGCGAGTGGACCGGCAAAGAAGCTGCTTTGGTCTTTTCTACCGGCATGCAGACCAACCTGGGCACCATCAGTGCACTGGTCGGTAAAGATGACATTGTCATCCTGGATAAGGAAGATCATGCCAGCATCTATGATGGGGCGCGCTTGAGTATGGGCAAATTGGAACGCTTCCGCCATAACGACATGAACCACCTTGAGCGCGTATTGAAAAGCCTTCCGGCCGAGGCGGGCAAACTGCTGGTGGTTGATGGACTGTTCAGCATGGAAGGCGACATTGCGCCACTGCCAGAAATTATTCCGTTGTGCAAAAAGTATGGTGTCCGCCTGATGGTCGATGATGCCCACGCCATGGGCGTGTTGGGGGGCGGCCGGGGGACTGCGGCGCACTTTGGCGTGACGGAAGATGTAGATTTGATTATGTCGACCTTCAGCAAATCTTTCGCCTCAATTGGCGGGTTCGTGGCTGGTGATGCGGATGTCATTGACTACATCAAGCACAATGCGCGTAGCCTCATCTTCAGCGCCAGCATCCCACCGGCTAACACCGCAACGGCTTTGGCTGCGTTGGAAGTAATGCGAACTGAACCGGAACGCGTGGAAAAACTGCAGAAAATCGCTGAGTTTATGCGGGCCGGTTTTCACGAGCTTGGTTTTGATACCGGTAATTCAGTCACGCCGGTGATCCCGATCATTATTGGCAATGATGAATTGACCTTTAGGACCTGGAGAGAGTTGTTTGACAATGGTGTGTTTGTGAATCCGGTGATTTCGCCGGCGACAGCGCCTGGGAGGCAGCTGCTGCGCACCAGTTATATGGCGACCCATACGCAAGACCAACTGGAAAAGGTATTGGGCATTTTCAGCCAGGTCGGGCAGAAGCTCGGGTTGATCTAAAGAGGGAATTCAGCCCTGAGGGGTAGAAGGGGCGGGAATGTTGACATTTCCGCCTGATTCGGGTAATATCAGGCGCGTTTGGCGAGGTAGCTCAACGGTGGAGCAGTGGACTCATAAGCCATTGGTTCTGGGTTCAAATCCCAGCCTCGCCATTTTTTGTTTTTGATAACATCCCCA
>ERZ1645192.1796-NODE-1796-length-17854-cov-6.706725_pt1 | contig 17854 bp, 13 predicted proteins | sample MGYA00575354_ERZ1645192 | MGnify/ENA primary metagenome ERZ1645192 (study PRJEB40844, sample SAMN11349763) | freshwater sediment metagenome | isolation source: river sediment | host: Sediment | place: India: Faizupur Khadar , New Delhi | collected 2017-02-21 ... | reverse complement strand
ATGTAGTTCTTGGTGCGTTCATCGGTTGGGTTTTCAAAGAATGTTTTCGCATCGCACGCCTCAACCACCTCGCCGAAGTACATGAAGATGACGTCGTCCGACAGCCGTTTGGCCTGACGCATAACATGGCTGACCAGCACGATGGTGTAGTGCTCTTTCAGCGAAACCAGCAGGGATTCAATCTTCTCAGAAGAGATGGGGTCCAGCGCCGAAGTGACTTCGTCGCACAGGATAACCTCGGGCTCCACAGCCAGTGCCCGCGCGATGCACAGCCGCTGCTGCTGACCGATGGACAGCGCGATAGCCGGAGCTTTTAAGCGGTCTTTCACTTCGGGCCACAGGTGCGTGCGAACCAAACAGCTTTCCACGATATCGTCCAGCTCGGCCTTTTTCTTTTTGCCGTGCAGTTTGGGACCGATGGCGATGTTGTCATAGATGCTGGCCGGGATGGGGTAGGGGCGTTGCGCGATGAGCCCGACTTTTTTCCGAAGCTCATCCACCGGCTTGGTTGAAGCATAGATGTCTTCGCCGCCAATCTCAATTTTGCCATCGATATGGATGCTGTCGTTGATGTCGTGCAGACGGTTGATGGATTTTAAAAGGGTGGTCTTGCCACAGCCGGAAGGCCCGATGATGGACGTCAGTCTGTTTTTGTAAATGTCAAGATTGATGTTCTTTAGGGCCGGAACATCGGTTCGGTCGGTGTAGGATATATTCAAATTGCGGATTTTAATCTCCACGCTGTTTGTGTTCATAGATTCTTTCCTCCGTTGGTGAAGCGTCTAAAGCGTTTGGCACTGGCCCTTGAACAGATGTTGAGCAGGAGTATGATGGCAATCAGCATGAAGGATGCCGCATATGCGTGGTCCCGTACGGACGGATAGTAGGAACTGGCCTGCATAAAGATAAGCAAAGGCAGAGATGATGCGGATTTTAAAAGCCCGGTGGGCAGAGCGTTGGAAGCGCCGGCCGTGAAAACCACCGAAGCGGCGTCGCCGATGGCGCGTCCCATACCCAAAAGCACGCCGGCTGTGATGCCGGGGAGCGCATATTTGGCGATGACGTGCGAGGTCTCCAGCCGTGTGGCGCCCAGCGAATACATGGACTCGCGGATGCCGTTTGGAACGGCCGACAGAGCCTCGTCCATATACCGCACGATGATGGGCAGCTGCAACAGCGCCAGCGTGATGATGGCGGCCAAAAGACACCCGCGTCCGCCGATGCGGATGAGGACATTCAGGACGAAGATGCCGAAGATGATGGACGGCACGCCCCACAGCACGTCAAACAGCACACGAATTCGGTCGGACCATTTCTGCCGGATATAATCCACCTGTAAAAACCGCGCGATGAGATAGGCCAGGAAAGTCGCGATGATGGTGGACGGAATGACCATGTAGATGCTGCCCAGTATGGCGTGCAGCAGGCCGCCTTCTCCGCCCAAGAGATATTTCGGGCCGGGGGCCGTGACGATCAGCTTGGGGTCTTTTAAGATGACGTAGCCGCCTTTGACAATGCAGATGCCCAAAATCAACAGCAGCGACGCCGCAATAATCAGGACCGACACGATCATCAATACTTTAAAAAGCGATTCTTTCGCATACTTATTCAAAACGCCACCTCTTCTTTAAGTAATTTTTGATGTATCCGGTCAGGATATTGAATATGATGATGATGATAAACAGTACCAGGGATATGAAGAGTAATGCGGATTGCTGTAAGGGAACAGACATCATCTCACCGAAACTGCCGACGATTAAGCTGGGCAAGGTCTGCCCGGGGGACAGCAAAGACAGGGTGATGACGTTTTTGCTCCCGATGACCATGGCGACGGCCATGGTTTCGCCCAGCGCCCGGCCAAAGCCCAGGATAACGCCCGAGATGATGCCGGGGCCCGCGGCGCGCATCAGGACAATCTCGATGAGCTGCCACTTGGTGGCGCCCAGCGAAAGGAACTGCTCGCGAAGGCCCAAAGGCAGTGCGGTCATGGCCTCCACCGTAATTGAGATGATGATGGGGAAGACCATGATGGCAAGAACGATGGATGCGGTTAAGATGCACATGCCGGTGGTCTTAACGCCAAAAAGCGGCCCCACGAAATCGCGGACCACTGGAACGATGACCAAAAGCGCACAAAGCCCGTATACCACGGACGGGGTTCCCGCCAGCACATCCACAAACGACTGAACCATCGTCTTGATCTTGGGCGGGGCGTATTCACTGATATAGATGGCGCTAAGCAGCGAAACCGGAATGGCGATGAGCATGGAAACGGCTGTAACTACAAAGGTTCCGATGACGGCGGGCAGAAATCCGTACTGACCCCGTTCAGGGTCCCAGGTGGAGGAAAGGAACAAGTCCCCCACCCGGGTTTCCGAAAGGACCAGCTGCGACCGCTGCGCCAGCAGCAGAACCATCAGGACAAACAGCAGTGCCGTAGCACCGGTGACCGCCACCATAATCCATTTGACGGTCTTGTCCATCGGGTGTCGAAAGCTAGGTATTTTCATGTTAAGGTATCCTTCTGTTTTTTTTATCTGGTACCGCTGGTCAGTACGTTCAATTCTCTGGTCTGTTCGTCAGGCAGAAGCTCTACATATCCGTTATCGGTCAGGAAAGCCTGTCCATCGTTCAAAATCCAGTCAACGAATTCCAGTGTTGCGCCTTCGAAAGCACCGTTGACGACCAGATATTCTTCACGGGTCGGCGGGGCCGGATAGACGCCGTTGGCCACGTTCTCCAGGAAGACGGATTTGCTGTCATAGAAGCTTTCATCTGCTGTCAGCTGTCCGTCGCCGTTAAGGTCAATCGGAACCGGACGCAGGCCGGTTACATAACTGCCGGTCGTGACATCGTAGGCGTAGTTCATGTTGGTGAAGCTGATGGCATTCGGATCGCTCATGACGCTGCTGGCAATTGCCTGGTCGCCGCTGACGTTGGCGTCGGAAGCGTTCTGCAGGTCGGCTTCGGTGTAGTCGCCCAAGTAGGTGGCCCAAACAGCGGCTGCGCCCGAGGAATCGGAACGTCCGTATACGACGATTTCGTCATTGTCCAGCTCTTTGCCGAAGATTTGACCCCATTCGCTTACTTCGCCCATGAAAATCTGTCTTAAGTTTTCCTGAGTCAGACCTTTGGCCAGAATATCCTCATAGACCGGGTTGGCTTCGTTGACGATACCAAGCACGGTGTCTTTGGTAACGGCGACATAGAATGCGCCCTGATCGGTTTCTTCCTGTTTAATCGGACGGGATACCATGCCGATATCCACCTGATCGCTTAAAACGTCGGACATGCCTTTGCCGGCACCGCCGCCAGCGACTTCAAAAGTCACATTATTGTGAAGCTTCGAATATTCGTCAGCCCATACCAGCATCATGGGATACAGCGCCCAGGCGCCAGAGACGCGAATGGTCACTGCGGGTTCCGCTTCTGCGGTTTCGGTTGTGGTGTCTGCCGTCACTTCGGGGACCTGCGAATCGGTAGTTTGTGTGTCTGTGGTCTGGGCACCGGCGCAGCCTGTCAGCAGGAGCGCGGCAACCAGCAATACTGCAAGAACTCTCTTCATAATGGTGATACTCCTTTAATTTCTATAAAGTCTACCAAGATAGTATATTATAAGGTTCTCAAAGTCAAGTGATATTTTTCATTCTGACGAAAAAAATAGGGTTTTTCATTAAAAAAAGCGGGATGCAGACCGCATCCCGCGTGGTGTGCGTTTAAAACGCACGGCGTTTTATCGTTTATTCAAACAGTCCCTGCAGGCGGTCCCAGATGTTATCTGTGCTTTCGGTATCGGCAGAACGATCATTCGTTGTCTTGCCCGGTGCGCTGACGCTGTCGGTTTTCATCACGAACTGCACCAGATTCACCTGACTGTTTCGGCTGTCGGTAAACGAGACCGGCACAAAATCGTCGCCGCTGAAAACGGCGGTCATTTCGTCGATTTTGTCTTGGAACTCCTGCGGCATATCTTTAGTCTTGTCGTGCAGTGTTTCGGTGCCGTCTTCCAGCGTACCGAGCCCGCTGGTGAGACTGCTGACACCTGTCATGGCTTTGGCAAGGCCGCTGTTAAAGGTGGGGTACTGGGCCGCAATCGTGCTGACGCCGTTCACATAATCGATAAGACCGCTGTTGAAGGACGCGTAGTTGGTGGACAGGGTGGTGATGCTGGTGGTCAGCGCCGACAGTTGGGCAACAAACGCATTGGTGTCCAGCGCCGACTGCAATCCGGAGGCGGTGGCGCTTAAGTTGGCGGCCACGGTATCGACCGAACCGGCCAGCGTGGGGAGCGAAGAAGCAACCGAATCGAAAGCGGGTTTCACGCTGGCGTATGTGCCGACCACGGTCTTGGCCGCGGCGTAGTTGGCGACCAGAATATCCAGCGAACCATGCAGACTGGCATCGGTGCCGGCATACAGCGCGTCAATATCGGCCTGCGAAAGCGAACTGGCAGGAATCGCACCAATCGCGGTATCCAACGCCGAATAGGCGGACGAAAAAGCTGAATCTAAATTGTCCAGCGCATCCGAAATATCCGAGAGCGCGTCGGCCATCTGGTTCAGCGCGGTCGGCAGGCTGGAAAGACTGCTTAAATCCACGCTGCCCGAGCCGCCTGAAAGACCGGCGGAAATCTGCTGGAGCGCTGAGTTGATGCTGGCCGAACCGCTCTTAATCTGCGCCGAACCCTGATTGAGCGTCAGCAGTCCGGTTTTGATATCGGCCGAGCCGTCTTTTAAATCCTTGGCGCCGCTGTTTAGGGTGATGGCGCCGTCGGTCAGGTCCGAAACGCCGCTGTTCAGTTCAGCGATGGCGTCGGAAAGCGACTGCATGTCGTCCACCCATCCTTCGGTGTCAAACGAATCGAATTTCAAGGAAAGCGGCATGCCGGTAATCTGGATGCCGTCCGAGTAGAAGTCCTTCACATCACCAGATAGGGTGAAGTCCCCATCGGTGCCCGGCATCACGGTGAAGTTGACCGACATGTTCTGCCCGGCCACAGCGATGGTGGCGCCTTCGGCTGTCACGTTGCTCACGGCTTCGCTGGGTAGAGAGACCGCAATCTGGAGCATATAGTTGTCGTAGAAGGTGGAATCGACGGCAGGATTTTGGCTGGTGACGATGTGCATTTCAAGCGCGCCGGTTGCGCCCGAAAGCGCGGAAGCATCTACCGGGGCGCCGTCCAGCGTATAGTTGAAGTAGAACTTCCAGGGCAGTTCGGTGCCTCTCGCGTTGCCCTGATAGTAGAAGTTGCCGGTGTCGGCGTGGAACCCGACCGCTCCGCTCTCGCTGGTCAGCGTGTCGGTGGTGGAAAGATTGACCACCGAGGCGTAATCGCCGTAATCGGTGATGTCGGCCGGTGCAGTCAGTTCAAACTGGTTGACCACATAGACGGCGCTGACAGATCCGGCCGCATCCAGCAGGCTGTAGACCACCTCATCCTTTTTGTAAGAAGAAGCTGTCCCGTCTGCGGCCATGACGCCGATGGGGACCGTAAGCGCGGTGAGCACCGCCAAACAAAGGGCGGTCGATTTTTTAAAGCGTTGATTAAACATTTATTTCACTCCTTACGAAGAGATATTTTCCGAAAAGAAATCCGGCTTCATCGTGGTGCGGCGAATGGCGCCGTCCAGCAGATACAGCATGCCGGGCAAAAAGCCGAGCACCATCAGCACGGATAGCAGTGCGCCGCGGCCGACCAGCAGACCCAGTTCATAGATGATGGGGCTGGATGACGTGAGGTACAGCGCAAAACCGGCCATGGACAGGATGGAGCCCGAGATGAGAATGGGTTTGAATGATGCGGTAATCCCTTCCCGTATGGCAGCTTTCTTGGGCAGTCGTTTTCGGCTGTTCATATAGTTGTTGGTCATCAGGATGGCGTAATCCACCGTGGCGCCCAGTTGGACGGCACTGATGATGAGATAGCCGACAAAGCTGATTTCAATGCCCGAGAAATAGGGAATGGCCAGATTGACCCAGATGCCGACCTCGATGGTGAGCAGCAGAATGGGCGGGAGCGTGATGGATCGAAAAGTGACCAGCAGCACGCAGAAGATGGCGAAGATGGCGATAAAATTGACCACCTGTGTATCACGTGTGACGACGTTGCGCATATCATAGGCGTTGGCGCTCTGGCCGGTCATATAGACCGCGTCGCCGTAATAGCTTTGGGCGACGTTTTCAATGTCTTCAACCGTGGCAAAAGCGACATCCCCCTCCGATGGGGTATCCGTATAGATGATGTAGCGCGCGTAGTTTTCCGAGTAGAAGTTTTTGGTGATGTCCTCGCTTAAGATGCCGGAGGGGATATTGGCGCCGACTGCGGTGGCGTACCCGGTAATTGACGTGACGTGATCGACGGACTCAAGATCGTCGCACATTTCGGCTTCTTTGGCCACATCGCCGCTGGGGACCAAAAGCGCGATGATCGTTGATTTTCCGAAAGCATCTTTAATTACCTCCGCATCATGGCCGACGCGCGTGGAAGCGCCCTGCGAGTCGCTGCCGTACAGGAATTCGGTATGCCGCTGACCCAGGAAAGCCGGCACCGCGACCAGCGCCACGATGACGATGGCCGGAACGGCGATTTTCAAGATGACTTGATAAGCGTTTTTAAAATCGGGCAGGAGAACGCGATGCTGGGTTTTGTCGATCCAACGGTACAGCGAAAGCGTCAGCGCGGGTAAAAAGACGATGACCGAGATGAAGCTTAACACGATACCCTTGGCGAGGTTCAGGCCCAAATCGGACCCGATGCCGAAATCCATAAAGACCAGCGCAAGAAAGCCGAACAGCGTGGTGGCGGCGCTGGCTCCCACGGTGGGCAGAGAATCGACAACCGCCTTTTCCATGGCTGCCTCGATGTTGGTTTCAGTTTTCCGATTCTCCGTAAAGCTGTGCAGCAGAAAGATGGCGTAGTCCAGAGAACAGGCCAGCTGCAGAATCGGCGTGACCGTCTTGGTGACAAAGGAAATTTGGGGCAGGAAGCCGTTGATGCCCATGTTGATGATGACCGAAATGCCGATGGCCGCGAGAAACAAAATGGGCTCCAGCCACGATGTGGTGGCCAGTATCAGAATGACGATAATGATCGGTATCAGAATCAGCATGGCTTTGGTGGATTCGGAACCGGCCATGTTCTGAAGCGTGACCAGCGCGGGCGAACTGCCGGCCAGCGCGTTGTCTTCGCCGATCAGCGCCAAAATATCGGTACAAGCCGCCTCGGCCTGGTTGGAATCCAGCGTCACGGTAAACAGCGCGTTGCCGTCTTGATAGTAGTTCTCAATTTCCGACTGGGACTGCATTTCCAGCGGCTCTTTGATATCGATGACATCGTCCAGCCAAAGCACCTCGGTGACGCCTGGAATCTCCTGAAGCGCCTCTTTATACTGCATCGCTTCGGTCAGCGAAACGTTTTGTACCATGACGCTGGCGTTGGGAATAGCATTATCAAATTCGGTCTCCATCAGCGATATTGCTTTGGTGGAAGGCGCGCTGTCGGGCAGGTAATCGACGATGTTATAGTTAACCGTGATAAAGTTCTGTGTCACCAGACTGGCGGCCACCAGACAGGCAAAAATGATGAGAATGATTTTCTTGTGATGGACAATGGCGTGCGCAAAGCGGTTCATGAAGTGCCCCCAAACTAAACAACAGAATGTTGATATATACTATATTTTGAATTATAATATACACAGTGTTGGGCTACAATGAACAGAAAAATCTAAACTGTTCGCAATCCGACACAATTTAAAAATTGTGTTGGATATTAATAGAAAGTTCACAAAAGAGGTGTGAGATGGAAAAATCGAAACTCGATCGACGGATTCGATATACAAAAAAGCTGCTGGAAGATGCGCTGGTTTCGCTGATGATGAATCAGCATATATCGGGTATTTCGGTGAAAGCCCTGTGTGAAAAAGCGGACATCAACCGCAGTACCTTTTATACCTATTATAAGAGCCCATATGACCTGCTCTGCCAGATTGAAAAAGAAGTGACCGAGAAGGTTAAGAAGTATTTAGAACAGCAGGATTTCTCCCCGAACAAACCGCTCCCCGAACAGGTTTTCACAAGCATCCTGATGTACGCCAAGGAGAACCGCGATCTGTTTATGGTGCTTTTAGGCGAGAACAGCGACTATTTGTTCAATCAGGATATCTTGAGCTTGTCTCAGGTTATTGCCCAGCAATATCATCTGCCTTTGGATAATAACATCAAAGGGTACCTTGAAGCGTTTGGCACGGCAGGCTGTGTCAGCGTTTTTCATAATTGGCTGAAGGCAGGAACGCTGGAGCCGCCGGAAGAGATATCCACTCTGGTCGCGCAACTGCTGCAAAACGGTATCTCCAGCTTAAAGGATATGCTGAAGAAGTACGTAAAATAGAAAACAAAAAGGCGGGCGCAAATCTTTCTGGCCCACCTGTTTATTTTTAGAGTTTCCGCCTTACGGCTGACGCTTCTTGGCGCGGCGAATCAGATAAACCGCCGCTCCGGCAATCACTACGACGGCCGCCGCGGCAATCAGAATAACCGTCAGCGGGGAAGCGGAAGTATTGGTCTCTTCGGGCGCGATGGTCGGGAATGCGCCGGACGGCATATCGCCCCAACCGCCGTTCGGACCCATATCCGCCGTTTCGGTGGGGGTGTTTTCGGGTTCGGGGGATGCGGATGGCGTCGGCGTGGGCGCCGCTGTCGGGTCGTTTACGATAATCGCTTCTTTGCCTTCACGGGTCAGAACGATATATTCGCTGACACGCTCCCCGTTTTTGTCCGAAACATAGATGACGATATTGTTGGCTTTTTTCATCGAATCGCACTCATCATCGGTATTATATAAGGTCCAGTCATAGTGGTAGACCGAGTCGTATTGAACCACCTTGCTGGTGAGGTCGTTACCGAACCGAATGAGCGTTCGAAAGCTGATAATCGGCAGATAGTCGTCCTGAATTTCGAGCTTGATATGGATGTGCCCGATTTTCTGATTATCATAGATCATGTCCTGCGCATCCGCGCCGAAAAGAACCGCGCTTTCGCCGCCGGATGCGAGATCGTTTTCATTAAAAACGAATTCTTTGTCATAAATCCGCGTATCGTCGATATTATAGATTTGAATTTTGATGCTCTTTATCTTTTCGGAAAAATCCGCGGCATCTGCCGAAACCGGAACGACCGCCAAAAACCAAAGCAGTCCGAACCCGATCAGCGCCGCTGTAATCCGTTTGATGTTTCTCATCTGTTTCATATTCCACCTCTGTCCATGTTTGTTGTTGGCTGTGCAAAAGCGCATCACAGCTAAAAATCTCCAAAAAATCACTTTCTAGAATTCTGCCGGCTGCGCGGGGTATAACCTATTCAGCTATGTTACGGAATGTCTGCTTCCGCTTTTTGCCCAAGAGAATGGCCCGCTGGCTTGCGGGTCGGCCCGAGTGAAGATTTCTTTGAAACAGAAAAACCCGCTGGATTGATTGTCGGCGGCGTTCTGCGCGGATGGGATACGGGAATTGCGTCTGTGTATGCTGATACAGGGCAGAAAATACTGCCGCACGATTGAACAACGCGGCCCTGCCGGACTATTTCATTCAATAAAAATATATTATCACTTATCCGCGGCTTTATCAATGCGAAGTTGGCAGTGGGTTGAAAGCTCAAAGCCGGTGGTGTAGAATAAGGTCTGGCCGTCTGATAACGGGGTCAAAAAGATGGATCAATACTTATATATAGGAGAAAAGTCTTGCGGACGGAGAGAACCATTGGCAGCGCAAGACGTAATCACAAGTTTAAATGAATGAAAAACAGAGGCGCATACTCATGACGGTTCTGGGGGTGCTCACCGCGGGGTTCAGTGTGGGCATCTTCAACTTTTCGATGTTCGGCATGGATCCGTTCCAGGTGCTGGCACACGGCATCTGGTCGCATTTTAAAATCGGATTTGGTACATTCTATATGATGATCAATCTCATCATGCTGGTCGCGGTTTTCCTGATCGACAAATCCAAGATCGGCCTTGGCACACTGATCAATATCTTCCTTTTGGGTTATGTCGTGCAGTTCTCATCCTGGCTGTTCGACACCCTGATGCCCGACCCGGGGCTGGCGGTCCGAATCGGCGCACTGCTGATCGGCATCGTCATCATCAGTTTCGGCTCGGCGCTGTACTTCACGGGCGACCTCGGTGTCTCCACATACGATGCGGTGGCGCTGATTCTTTCCGAAAAAAAGGTGGCCAAGTTCCAGTATTGCCGCATCGCCACGGATATTCTCTGCACGCTGATCGGTTTTCTCTTAGGCGCCGTGGTGGGCATCGGTACGGTAGTCACTGCTTTTTTCATGGGTCCCATCATCGCCTTTTTCAACAAAGCAGTCGCGATTCCCCTCCGATACGGCAAGGACGGTGCGCCTTCGAACGATGCCGCGAAATAGCTGTCTTTTTCTAATGCGATTTAAGTATAAAAAAGCCATTCATTTTTTGCCATTCGAATGGTATTCTGATTTTAATTAAAACATGGAGGCTGTCAGAGATGACCGAAATTAAAAACCCGATTTTACGCGGCTTTAACCCAGATCCGTCCATCCTGCGCGTGGGCGGCGACTACTATATCGCCACATCCACCTTCGAGTGGTTCCCCGGCGTGATGATTTACCATTCCACCGACCTCTGCAATTGGGAGCTGATTGCCAAGCCGCTCGCCCGGCAGTCCCAGCTGGATATGACGGGCAACCCCAACTCGGGCGGCATCTGGGCCCCCTGCCTCACATATGACAAGGGCACATTCTATCTCATATATACCGACGTTAAAGTGAAAAGCGGGATATTCAAGGATACGCACAATTTCTTGGTTACAGCAACGGATATACGCGGCGAATGGTCCGAACCCGTTTACCTCAACAGCAGCGGATTTGACCCGTCCCTGTTTCATGATTCGGACGGAAAGAAATATATCGTCAACATGATGTGGGATTTTCGTCCGTGGAAAAACCCGTTTGCGGGCATTTTGCTTCAGGAATACTCCCCCGAGAAGAAACAGCTGGTGGGGCCGATTAACAACATCTTTAAGGGCACCGAACTGGGTCTGGTCGAAGGGCCGCACATCTACAGGCACGGTGACTATTACTATTTGATGACGGCCGAGGGCGGCACAGTGTGGAAGCATGCGGTCACGGTGGCACGGTCGAAAGCCATTGACGGCCCGTACGAGGTGGATCCCCAGAACCCCATCGTGACGTCTTATGACGCGCCCAATATCCGTCTGCAAAAAGCAGGCCATGCCAGCATCACCGATACGCCGGACGGTGCATGGTACCTGGTGCACCTATGCGGAAGACCGCTGGCGCGAAGAGGCCGCTGTGTGCTGGGCCGCGAGACCGCCATCCAGAAAGTGCATTGGACGGCGGACGGATGGCTGCGGCTGGAAAGCGGCGGGCATTCGCCGCTGGATGTAACGCAGAGCGTTCTGCCATGCGAAAACAAACCTAGGCGGGTTTCGAAAGAGGATGATTTTGACAGCGACAGGCTGGATATTCATTTTCAGACCCTGCGCGTGCCGCTTGGCGAGGATACGCTGTCGCTGACCGAACGCCCGGGGTATCTGACGCTGAAAGGGCGGGAGTCCTTCAGCTCTCAGCATGTCCAGAGTCTGGTAGCCCGGCGTCAGCAGGCCTTCTGCTACACCGCGTCCACGCTTCTAGAGTTTGAACCCGAAACCTTCCAGCAGATGGCTGGGCTGGTCTGCTGGTATGATACCGATAACTTCTATTATCTGCATATCAGCCATGACGATGACTTAGGCCGAGTCTTAAATATTCTGGCTTGTGACAATGGCGATTTCCATTATCCGCTGGCGGCGCCGGTCGGCATCAAAAATGGTCCGATTACGCTGAAAGTGGATGCGGCCTATGACCAGCTTTGGTTCTCTTTTTCCGAGGATCAAAAAACATGGCAGGAAATCGGCGGAGTGATGGACGCCAGCATCCTGTCCGACGATTACCCCGAGACCAGAAACCAGGGGAAATTCACCGGCGCGTTTGTGGGCATGTGCTGTCAGGACTTGTCCGGCAGAAGAAAGCCCGCATACTTTGACCGCTTTGAGTACACCGAAAAAAGCGAAGATGATTGATTTTTAAAACAATATAGTATGGAAAGAAAATCCCGCACGTTTTCGTGCGGGATTTATTTTATGATGAATTTTAATTGGCGTTGCTTTCACCCATGGTTTTGGTGGAATACTCAACAATCTCTTCCTTGGTGGTTTCCTTAATCGGGGAATTTAAAACGATGGTGTTGCAGGCCAAAACCGCCACACGGTCGCATATGCCGATAATCTCTTCAATGTCCGATGAGATGAGAATAACCCCTGCGCCTTTTTTGACTAAGTCACCAATTGAATTGTAGATATCGATCTTGGCCGCGTTATCCACACCGCGGGTGGGTTCATCCAGAATGAAAATTTTTGCGCGACTCATCACCCATTTAGCGATAATCGCCTTTTGCTGGTTGCCGCCGCTGTATTCCAGAATATTCGCGTTGGTATGCGTGGGGATATTCAGCCGCGCGATGTAATCGAATACTGATTGTTCCAGAAAGTTGGAGTTGATACTCAGAAATTGTTTAAAACGCTTCAGCGACGAAAAAGCGATATTTTCGAACAGGTCCAGATACCGAAAAATGGATTCGGACAGGCGGTCTTCGGGAATCAGCGCAATGCCGTTGGCGATGGCGGTGTAGGCATTTTTGATGGAGACCGGTTTGCCGTTGATGCTGACGCTGCCCCGTTGGTAGTAGGTCGATCCGAACATGCAGTTGGCCAGGAGCGTGCGGCCGGAGCCGGCAAGGCCGGTGATACCTAGAATCTCGCCCTTGTGCAGTTCCAGACTGACATCCAAAAGCTTGTTGCTGTGGTATAGTCCCGAGATGGCGTATATCTGCTTACCGAGTTCCACATCCAGTTTGGGATAGCGGTTGGTAAAATAGTTGCTGCTCAGCATGGCGATGATGTCACGGTTGGTACACTCCTTGGTGCGTTTGGTGCCGATCAGTTTGCCGTCTTTAATAACCGTAATCGTATCGCCGATTTCCAGCACTTCGTCCAGACGGTGGGTGATGTAAAATATTCCGGCATTGCGGGCTTTGATGCGTTCAATCATTTTATATAAAATGACTTTTTCATGTTCGGTCAGCGCAGCCGAAGGTTCGTCCAGAATGACAATGCTGGCGTCTGAAATATAGGCCCGGCAGATCTCGGCAATCTGGCGCTGGGCAAGGCCGAGCCGGTTGACCTGATCGAACACGCCAAACGGCAGATTGAACTCTTCAATCAATTCGCGCGTCATGGCGTTCAGCTTATTATAATCGATGGAACGAAGAAATTTACTTTTGTAGGGGAGCTTGGTGAAGAAGATATTCTCGGAGATGGAGACCATGTTGAGCATGGTGGCGTCCTGACGGATATAGATGGAGTTGTCAGCCAGCGTCTCCTGAAGTTTCTTGCCCTTGAAAGTTTCGCCCATATAGGCGATGCTGCCTCCGTCGGCAGAGATGAATCCGCTGACAATTTGCATGATGAGGGATTTGCCCGAACCATTTTCGCCCATCAGAACATGAACCTCACCGGCTTTCAGACTGATATCGATATTCTGCAGCGAAAAACCTTCGATTCTTTTCGAAACGTTTTTTAATCTGAGTATGGTTCTGCTCATCCTACCTGCCTCCGAAATAAAACAGCTTCTTTGGTGTTTTAAAACTTGTCAGCCTTCATACAAATCGACAGAAGTGTACAGCCGAATGTTCTTGTCAAACAGATCGCGCTTAAACCGGTCGTCCAACGACGGGCTGGTCAGGATTCTGCTCGGCATGGTCACCGGGCCGACACGGAAAAAAGCATCCGTTCCGAAATTATCCGGCAGGCAGACGACGGTCACGATATTCGCATTGCTGCAGGCCTGCTGGATGAGCGAGGCTTTGCTGATGGAATTGACAGTAAGTCCGCTCTTCAGTGTGATGCCATCCACTTCAACGAAAATATGATTCAATGAGAAATGACTTAAGTTATTGATCGCCAGTTGTCCATACACTGCGTGATTCTCAAGGTCGCCACCCAGCATGATGAGCTTGTTGGTGGGGGAGGCGGCAAACTCCAGCGCAATCAGTAAGTCATTGGTGAGTACCGTGAGGTTCTGGTGCTTGGCCAGCCGCTTGGCGATGGCCAGGTTGGTGGGCCCATGCATCAGCATGACGATGTCGCCGTCCGCGATGAAGTGGTAGGCGGTATCGGCAATTTCGTGCTGCTGGGCCAGCGTCTTGGTATCTTCGGCGGCCGAAAAAAGCGGCGGCTCTGTTTCGTTGATTATCGCGCCGCCGTGTGTTCTTTGCAGAAAGCCTTCATCTTCAAGCATCTCAAGGTCGCGGCGGATGGTCACCTCGGAAACTTCCAGAAGCTCTGATAAGCTGCCGACCGAGACTTTGCCGTTTTCCGCCAAAAACTTTTTAATGATTCGTTTTCTTTCTTTTGCGTACATATCCGTACCATTTCTTACGAGTCAAGAATCAAAAAGATCATTTTGTAAGGTTTATTATAGTATAATTGGCGGGATTGTTCAATATGGCGCAATTATTAATAAAAAGAAAACAAAACGTAACATTTTTCGTGCACAAACGTAAGGAAGTTTATTGACATTGAAAAATTCATATGATAATATTTAGAAACGAAAACAAAAGAACATAGCAAAATACAAAAACGAAGCAAATCGAAACGTCGACATTAACACCATTCAATAAAACTGAATCATAAAGATTATCCTTCAAGTTTATGCTTGATAAGCATATTAAAAAAAAGTAAGGAGACGAACAATGAAAAAATTATTAGTAGTTTTGGTTGTTGTTGCGTTGCTGTTCTCGTTTACAGCATGTACATCCACCGCTACGCCTGCGGCAGACACATCCAGTGACACTGCTGCTGCGACTGAGCAGCCTGCAGCTGCTGCGGATAAAGGCTATGTAGGTATCTCGATGCCGACTCAGTCTTCCGAGCGCTGGATTGGCGATGGTAACAACATGAAAGAAGTTCTGGAAGCTGAAGGCTACACCGTTGACCTGCAGTATGCGGAAGACGATATCAATGCTCAGAAATCCCAGATCGAAAACATGATTACCAAAGGCGCCGACGTTCTGGTTATTGCTGCGGTTGACGCTTCCACCCTGTCCGCTACTCTGGACCAGGCTGGCAAAGACGGCGTTAAGATTATCGCTTACGACCGTTTGCTGGTCAACACCGATGCGGTCAGCTACTATGCGACATTCGACAACTTCCTGGTTGGCGTACAGCAGGCTAACTCGCTGGTTACCGGCCTGAAAGAAAGATTCCCGGATGTTAAACCTTGGAACGTTGAACTGTTCGCTGGTTCTCCGGACGACACCAACTCCGCTTACTTCTTCAATGGTGCGATGAGTGTTATCCAGCCGTTGATTGACGACGGTTCTATCGTTGTTAAATCGGGCCAGACCACTCAGGAACAGGTCGGTACATTACGTTGGGACGGCGCGGTTGCTCAGTCCCGTATGGACTCGATTATTGCTGCTAACTATTCTGACGGCACAACCGTTGTCAACGGCGTTCTTTCTCCGTATGACGGTCTGTCCAGAGGTATCATTTCCTCTCTGACTTCCGCTGGTTATACTGTTGCAAGCGGCACATTCCCAATCGTTTCCGGTCAGGATGCTGAAGTTGCTTCTGTTAAATTGATGATGAGCGGCGAACAGTACGCGACCATCTTCAAAGACACCAGAACTCTGGCGGCTGTTGCGGCTGGCATGGTAGACGCTGTTCTTTCCGGACAGACTCCTGAAATCAATGACACATCGACCTACAACAATGGCGTTAAGGTTGTTGATTCCTATCTCTGCGAACCGTTGATTGTATACGCTGCTGACATCCAGGAACTTCTGGTTGACTCCGGCTACATCAAAGAAGCAGACCTCCAATAGTAATTAATTGAAGAAAACATTAGTCGGCTGGCAGCGTTTGTTGCCAGCCGATTAAAAATGCAGAAAAACGTGTATTAATATGTTAGTGGATTGAGGTGTGATTATGTCAGAATACATTCTGGAAATGAGAAATATCACAAAAACCTTCCCGGGCGTCAGGGCGCTGGATAATGTGAGCTTTAAGGTGAAACGTAATCACATTCACGCTTTGGTTGGAGAAAATGGCGCAGGGAAGTCAACGCTTATGAATGTTTTAAGCGGCGTCTATCCTCATGGCACCTATGAGGGCGATATCTTAGTTGAAGACGAAGTGGTTACATTTAAAAGTATTAAAGACAGTGAAAAAGTGGGTATTGCGATTATCCATCAGGAACTGGCGCTTATCCCGAGCCTTTCAATTGCCGAGAATGTTTTTTTGGGCAATGAGCAGACGAAGAACAACGTTATTGACTGGAATCAGACAAAATTAAAAGCGATCGAAATGTTTAAGAAGGTTGGTTTGACCGAAAAGCCGGATACACTCATCAAGAACCTTGGAATGGGAAAACAGCAGTTGGTTGAAATCATCAAGGCACTTGCGAAAGACGTCAAGATTTTGATTCTGGATGAACCGACAGCTGCTCTGAATGAGAGCGATTCAGCGCATCTTTTGGACCTGCTTCGGGAACTGAAGGCGCATAATATAACCAGCATTATCATTTCGCACAAATTAAACGAAGTGACAGCAATCGCCGACGATATCACGGTTATCCGGGATGGCCAGACGATTGAAACCATGGTCAAAGGCAAAGACGAAATCTCCGAAGCGCGCATCATCAAGGGCATGGTCGGCAGAGCCTTGACCGATCGATTCCCCAAGCGCAACCGAAAAGTCGGTGATGTTTGTTTTGAGGTCAAAAACTGGAATGTCTATCATCCATTGGACACAAACAAGCAAATATTGCATGATATTGACTTAAATGTACGAAAAGGTGAAGTCGTCGGCATCGCAGGGCTCATGGGCGCGGGCCGCACTGAATTCGCGATGAGCGTTTACGGTAAAGCTTACGGCAAAAAAATCAGCGGCGAGATTTATAAGGACGGCGAACAGATCCACTTAAGCACCATCGCGGATGCCATCGACCATGGTATCGCATATGCAACGGAAGACCGTAAATCAGCTGGATTGATTTTGATTGATGATATCAAACGCAATATTTCACTGGCGTCATTGAAAAAGCTGCTTAACGGCATGATCATTGATGAGAATCAGGAAATCAGAGTCGGTGAAGAATACCGTGAAAAACTGAAGATTAAATCGTCCAGCATCCTGCAGAAAACAGGAAAGCTTTCGGGCGGCAACCAGCAAAAAGTGGTGTTCAGCCGGTGGATTTACCTGAACCCCGATGTGCTGATTTTGGACGAACCCACACGCGGCATCGACGTGGGCGCCAAATATGATATTTATACCATCATCAACGAGCTGGCGGAACAGGGAAAGAGCATCATCATGATTTCGTCAGAACTTCCTGAGATTTTGGGAATGTGCGATAGGGTATATATTATGAACGAGGGAAGAATCGTCGGTGAAACCGAAGCGGCGGAAGCTTCTCAGGAAAGCATCATGCATTGTATTCAGGAGAGTAACAAGGAGGTTGCAAGTAAATGAGAAAAAAATCTAACGCGGGGCTTGGATTAAAAGGGAACATACGACAATATACCATGCTGATTGCTTTGGTTGCTGTCATCATTCTGTTCCAATACCTAACCGGCGATAAAGGCATCGGATTTTTCAAGCGTTTTGCATCGGGTATTCTGCTTAAGCCGGTCAACATTTCCAACCTGATTCAGCAGAATGCATATGTTTTGATACTGGCTGTCGGCATGCTGCTCTGC
>ERZ1645192.1795-NODE-1795-length-17860-cov-5.305083_pt1 | contig 17860 bp, 17 predicted proteins | sample MGYA00575354_ERZ1645192 | MGnify/ENA primary metagenome ERZ1645192 (study PRJEB40844, sample SAMN11349763) | freshwater sediment metagenome | isolation source: river sediment | host: Sediment | place: India: Faizupur Khadar , New Delhi | collected 2017-02-21 ... | reverse complement strand
CTAATCGTTTTAATTTTACTATATTTTTTTTCTACTATTTCTGTATTTGCTTCCATTAAATATGAATCGGTTTTAGTTGTGTATTATTTTTTTAAATATAGTTTGTTTTTCAAAAGCAATAGAAATAATATACATCCCTTTCTGAAAATCTTTAAAAGAGATTGTATGACTAAGGTTGCTGTCAGTGCTTTTTCTATAGACCATACTTCCTACGGAGTTATAAATAATTACTTCTTTCATTGGGTTATTTTGGTCTGTTTTAATATAGAGAAAATCAGCAACTGGATTTGGGTATAGTGCAATACTTTTTTCATTATACGTTTCAATATCGGTAAAATGACTGTAATTATTCTCGTTGGTAAACGTATTGCTATCTCTTTTTACTACTAAAATATTTGATAAGCCCAAACCTAAACTTTCGGTAGAGCCGATTATTAAATAACCCTTGTCAGAAGTTTGTATGCATGATTTGGATATATCAAAATTTTCTCTCCCATAAGTAGGGCCTCCAATAAACCATCCATCGGAATTGGTTAAAATGGAATAACAGTCCTTGGTCCCAGCATAGCCGTATGATTCGGTATATCCAGTAATAAAGTAACCTCCGTTTATATTTTCAATTATTTCATAAAATTCTTCATTATTATCTCCTCCAATTAAGCGTTCCCACTTATAATTCCCAATAGAATCAGTTTTAACGATAATTCCGTCTTGTTTTTTAGCATTGTAATTAAGAGTAGATCCTGTTAAAACAATTTCATGATTTTTGTTTTCAATTCCCGAAAATGCTTTGTCATCAAGAGGTCCCCCTATTGTTTTTGTCCAAATTGTATCCCCTAGCTGATTTACTTTTAGAATATACATATCAAAAGCTCCATTTCCAAAACTATTGGTGTAGCCGGTTATTATGTAAGATGAATCATTGCAAAGGCTTACATCATATCCAACATCGGTTAAATTACCTCCGAACGTTTTATTCCATAAGGAGTCGCCTTGCTGGTTAATTTTTAAAAGAAAAATATCGTTATTCCCATTCCCTTCGCTGTATGTTTCGCCTGTAATTACAAAGTCGTTATCGGGCGTTTCTATGATGGAATGTCCATGATCCCATTTCTCTCCGCCATAACTTTTCTTCCACAATAAGTTTCCTAATGAATCAATTTTCATAACAAGGATATCGTAGTCATTGTTTTCTTCGGTGGTAGTATATCCGGTAATTATATATGATTTATCAGTTGTTTGAATAAAGTCTTCAGCCCAGTTAATTTGGGTGTCTCCCAAGGCTTTGTCCCATATTAATTTACCGATAGAATTTATTTTAGCGATATATACATCTGTATTTCCAATAAATCCGGATTTGTTTCCAAGCAGTAAATATCCGTTATCTTTTGTTTGAATTGCTTTTTCCCCGTAGTTATATCCTTTCATCCCGTATGTTCTTACAAATTTAATATCCTGTGCTGAAATAATCAGTGGAAAGAAAATAAGTAAATAAAAAAAATGTTTCATTAGAATATGTATTTTTTCAAGGAAATATAAGCTCCTTGTGAAGTGGAAGAATATCGCCATAAAAATCCGTTTAAAAAATCGGAACCAATATTAAAAAGCAATCCATTTTTAAATAAATGAGCATACGTAATACCGGTTTTTATTTGGTATCTACTAGCAAAATCTAAGCTGCTGTAGCCTCCATAGCTAAAGTTCAACGAAACTAAGTGTTTAGGATTCGGGAAATATTGTAGTTTCAATTGAATTAGCGGATCGAAATGAACATGTGTTTTTTTAAGGAGGCTTATTTCGACTTTTGTTTTTTCGAAGAAGGAGTGTAAATAGGAAATGTAAATACTAGCAGGAGTAGGTATTATATATGATTGAGTGGAGTCGGAAACGGTATATTCCTGAATAATGCTATCGGTATTCATATTTTCAAAAATAGGATTTTCAATATTGAAAATATCAGGAATAGAAACCCCTTCAAAATGGATGAGTGTGTCTTTGGAAATATGCTGACTTTTATGATCCCACTGAATAAATCCGAGTTCACTTATTTGAAAATTAAAAATATGATTGTTTTTTGATTTATAGGAATAATATATGTTAAGGGAGGCTCCCACTCCTTTAAAGAAAAGTTTATCGAGGGAGTCTTTATTCCGTCTTCGTACTTCATAATTTGCAGCAAGATTTACATAAGATGCATTCGTTTCCGTATATAAAGAAGCTTCATTAAATTGGATGATTGTATTATTGTACCCATTATTAAACCCTAGTCCAACGCCATAAGTGTGAATGCTATTGTTATGATTCATTTTTTTAGTAAATCCCAATTGGTATTGGTCGTAGGTAAGTATTTGAAGAGAGGACTTGTTGAAAAAGGCTGTTTGTCCGGCAAATTGTTTATTCCCATCGAAATAGAGTTTTGCTAAATCGTTGGTAAATGATATATCCAAATGATTGTAATAGTTGTATTTAAAAAAGAAGTGTAGGGTAGGGCTTTTTGTTGAATCTAAATTAAAGGAATAAATGAAACTTCCATTATAATCGGCTCCTAAATAATTTGTCTTTTTTAATCCGGCAAACATCCACTGTTTATGGAGGCTGTCAATATATCCCCCTTTTAAATATTGTTGAACAAAATAATTAGAAATACTGCTTGAGCTAATTTCATAATGAGCGTTCAAGCCAATATACGATTTGTATGAGGGTATTTCAAACGAAGGGTTTAATTGTTGCGAAAAGAGAAAACCTCCATGTGTGAATAATAAAGCGAATAATACCGTGTTAATTAATCTTCGTTTCATTTAGTTTATCATCATTTTAAAATCACCGGTAAGTTTTAAATCTAAATTATAGTGATTATAAATTTTTATATAATTAGGATATGCGGTTGTATTAAATTCTATAAGAATAATAATTTTTTTTGCGGTATATAATGAATTCATTTTTTCGAGAGAAATAGGTATTGGAATAAAACTTTTTGATTTAGATATCACTATGAAATTTTCATCTGTTAATCCAGGGTTAATAACGTTTGGTGAATAAATAAGCGAATCAATAAAGGTGTTGTTTTCATCTATTAAATAAAGTTGAATTTTTGCTGCAAATGGAAATCCATTATCGGCAATAAGGTTTAACACTCCTTTTTCTATTTGATAATCTTCGGGTTTCGAAAGCTTGAAATCAACCGTGTCTGTTAATGTAAGTTTGGACGCATTTAGCGACAACGGAATTTCCATTTCCAAATTAGCCTTAACTCCTTGATTAAAATACATAAAGTCGTTTCCACAGGAAATGTTTCCCAAGGGGTTAATATTTAAGTCAATTGAATAATCAAGCCGGTCGGGGAAGTTTTCAATAAGTTGATTAAAATTAGTTTGTTTAAAATTAACGCTTGTTTTTGAAGGAATAACAGGATTCGCCGCATTATACGTTTCTTTTGCTCGGTTAATATGGATGAGTGATCCTATTATAGGACCACTTAACGAAACAGTGTTCCCGGTTTTAGAATTAATTGACTTAAATTCTTTTATACAGAGAGATGCTTCAACGCCAAACCCGTTTTTAATATTTAAATTAAACGCAATATCTTCCAATTGTATAGCTCCTCCAACAATATCTTTAAATAAATTAATGGAAGTTGATTGAAGATTAGATTGGATTTGCTGTACCCCAAAATAGCCTTTCGCATAGTCAAATACGAGGTCTTCAAAATTGGCTAAAATTTTAAAATTATCCTTGCTCGTTATTACAATATTATTAGCACTCGAATCGATTGCAATTTTATATATATTGGTCAATATATTTGCGTCTGCTCCATTTGTACCTGTAAGAATAATTGTACAACCGGAGATATCTACTTTTTTAGTAACTACTCCCGGACCGTTTGCATCGGCAGGGGGTATTTTTTCTCGAATAGATATAATATTGCCATTCATCTTAGCGCTCGGAATTTGATAGGTGCAAACTATCTTTTCTTTTACAGTGCTAGAGGCTTTAAAATTAATGTAACCTGATTTTATAATAAGTTTTGTAAGTTCGGCACCAGGAAGTTTTAAATTTTTGTTTTCTGTTTTATTAATTAATTGAGCTCCCGGAATTGCAGTAAAATTAAAGGGTGTTGAATACGATTGAAATGCAATTGTATCGGGTATGTCAACCAAGGAGTCAACACTAAATTCATATAAGGAAGATGCGTAAACTAATTTCAATGAAGAATCGGAATCTACTTCAATAAGCGAGTCGGTAATAATATTTTTAATCCCTAAATTAGTATTTATTAAGGGAGTGAAAATATTTAAATCCCATGTTGCTTTTTCATCTTTCTTTTGGCAAGAAAAAAATAAAATGAAAATGAAAAAGAATATAAAAAATTTAAAAATGCTTTTCATTTTAATTAAATCAATCTGTAAATATATAAAAAACAGACAATGTAACATGATAAATTAGTAAAAACCAAAACAATTTTTTAGATTTTATTTTTATACTTTGTAATTTGAATATAAAATCCATATATTTGAATAATTATTAATTAGCCGCTTAAAATATGTCTAGAATTGTTCAATTATCCGAAGCTGTTTCAATTGGACTTCATAGTATGGTTGTTATTGCACGTTCTAAAGAACTCATTAACGTAAATAAAATTTCCGCACTTACCGGTGCTTCTCGTAATCATTTGGCTAAAATAATGCAACGCCTCGTAAAAGCTAATTTTTTATTTTCCAATAGAGGGCCTTCAGGCGGGTTTTTATTAAAAAGGAAACCGGAAGACATTACGATTATGTCTATATATGAAGCCATAGAAGGGCCTATTGAACAAAGTGGTTGCCCGATGGATCAAAAAGTATGTCCCTTTGATAAGTGTTTAATGGGAGGTATCGTAAAAAAAGCAGAGGATGAGTTAATAAATTATTTTAAAAAACAAACCTTAAAAGATTTTATTTAGCTTGTTTTTCCTTTCTCTATTTTAAAATATGTTTCAATGTAATTAAAGGATATTTTAAAATTAACCGTTTACCTGAGTAACGCATTATTTTTTTTATTTGGTTTCTTTTCTCTATAGGATAACAATGAATTTTACATTTTTTGCAGGCCGGTTTTTTTTCGCCGAAATTACATTTCTCGAGTTTTAATATGGCATAATCACGTAATTCGCTGCATTCATTGCATAAAACAGGAAAGCCATGATTATTTTTGCAATATATTTTAATCATGGCTTCAACAACTTTTTTCTCAGTAGCAATTCGCATGTTACTCCAATTGTTAATTTATAATAATCCAACGGATATTTTATATTTTACAATGGTAATGCCGATAACATATATGCTTTCGGTATTAAATTTCTTTAATCATGGTAAGCAACATTTTAAATTTTTTTGTTGCATTAACGGCATGAGGAATATTTGCCGGCATTATAATACTTTCTCCTTCTTTTAAAGAAAAGGGAGTTCCATTAATAATAATTTCTGCTTTTCCTTCAATTACTTGTACTATGGCATCAAAGGGAGCAGAGTGTTCGCTTAGCTTTTGTCCTTCATCGAATGCAAACAAGGTAATGTTCCCGGTCTTTTTTTCAATAATACGTTTGCTAACAACGGCATTGTCGGAGTAGTCAATTAATTTACTAAAGTTAAGAATAATTCCTTTTTCAATAGTTTTCGTTTCCATATTTTTAAATTTTGTTTGTTATTAGTGAAAACACCGACCTGAATTCTAAGTCTTTCACGTCGGTGTTATTTTTATTGTATGAAGTTTAATTTAAGAAAATCTTTAAATCGTTTTCAACAGAAGTAATAGGAGCAATTCCGAAATTTTCTACCAATACTTTTACAATATTTGGAGATAAAAATGCAGGGAGTGTTGGACCTAAATGAATGTTTTTAACACCTAAGTATAATAGTGCCAATAATACAATGACTGCTTTTTGTTCGTACCAGGCAATGTTATATGCTATAGGCAATTCGTTAATATCATTTAATTTGAAAACTTCTTTTAATTTTAACGCAATAACAGCTAAAGAGTAGGAGTCGTTACACTGACCAGCATCTAAAACTCTTGGAATACCGCCAATATCACCTAACTGAAGTTTATTGTAACGGTATTTAGCACATCCTGCAGTAAGAATAACGGTATCTTTTGGAAGTTGTGCTGCAAATTGAGTATAATAATCGCGATCTTTCATTCTGCCATCGCATCCGGCCATTACAAAGAATTTCTTTATAGCACCCGATTTTACGGCATCAACAACTTTGTCGGCAAGTTTGAACACTTGGTCGTGAGCAAATCCGCCAATAATTTCCCCTTTTTCAATTTCTATAGGAGGAGCACATGTTTTAGCTAATGCAATAATTTCAGAGAAATCTTTTTGACCATTATTTTTTCTTTCTGGAATATGTTTTAATCCATCGAAACCAGCTGCTCCTGTAGTAAATACTTTGTCTTTATAAGAAGCATTTGATGGAGGAGGTACAATACAATTCGTCGTAAAAATAATAGGCCCATTAAAAGATTCAAATTCTTCACGTTGTTTCCACCATGCATTTCCGTAGTTTCCTACAAAATGGGTGTATTTTTTAAAAGCGGGATAGTAATTTGCGGGAAGCATTTCGCTGTGGGTATATATATCTACTCCGGTTCCTTCTGTTTGTTTTAAAAGTTCTTCCATATCTTTTAAATCGTGACCAGAAATAAGAATACCCGGATTATTCCGTACGCCAATATTTACTTTAGTTAATTCAGGATTTCCGTATGTAGAAGTATTTGCTTTATCGAGTAAAGCCATCACTTTTACGCCGTATTCACCAGTTTCCATAACTAATTTTACCAACTCATCGGCTGTTAAAGAATCGTTTGTCATTGCTACTAAAGCGTTTTGAATAAAAGCCCAAATGCTTTTATCTTCATAACCTAAATTATATGCATGCTCTCCGTATGCAGCCATCCCTTTAACACCAAAAAGCATTAAATGTTTAAGTGAACGAATGTCTTCGTTAGCAACAGAAAGAACACCTACCGATTTTGATTTTTCTTCAAAGGTGTTTTCATCATCCGAAAACCAAGTAGCCGATTCATGTATAGGCAAGGCTATTTTTCCACCTGCGTTTTCTAACTCTTTTTTTATAACTTCTCTTAGTTTTAATCCTTTTCTAACTCTTTCAACAAAAACTTTTTTATCGAAATTTGCATTGGTAATAGTTGCAAAAAGACTATCGAAAATGAATTTATTTACTTCTTCATTTTCAATTCCTTTTTTACGTGCTTGTGTACTGTAAATGGAAATACCTTTTAATACAAATATTAAAAGATCTTGTAAGTTGGCGACATCATCATTTTTACCGCAAACTCCTTTAATTGTACAACCAGTACCTTTGGCTGCTTCCTGACATTGATAACAAAACATACTCATGGTTTTTCTCCTTTTTTTAGTTTTTGATTATGTAAATATATTTATTTTTATTCAATTCAATTCTATGAGTTAATATTATACCCAAGATTCTTTTATTATTTCTCCTTTAATATTTATAATAATTATTTTAATTGGAACTTTTCTGCTCGCTTTTTCAACTGCATTTTGAGCTAATCTTAAAAGCCCACCACAGCAAGGAACTTCCATTATGGCAACTGTTAATGTATTTATATTTGCTTGATCAATCATAGAAGTAATTTTTTCTTCATAAACCTCTTTTTCTGAATCGAGTTTAGGACAAGCGATGGCAAGTACTTTTCCTTTTAATAGCTTAGCGTGAAAACTACCCATCGCAAAAGCGGTACAGTCGGCTGCAATTAACACATCTGCATTTTGAAAATACGATGCTTGCGGGTTAAGTAAATGTAATTGAACAGGCCATTGACGTAGTTCTGAAGCTACTTCTAATGTGTTGGAAGAGGTAGAAGGAGTTTTTTCTTTAGTAAAGTCTAATGACTGAGAACCCGGACAACCCCCGTGTGCATGATTTGTATTCATGGTATTTGAATTTAAGTTTATAGAAATATTTTTTTCTTTTAAATATGCTAAAGCTTGATTATAATAACCCATTTCTCCATGTTCTTTTAAATGATTTAAATGAGCTAAAATGGTATTATGCCCCTGTGTTGAAATAATATCCATTACTTTATATTCATCGTAAGGTGCTGCTTCTCTTTCTTCAATGGAGATCGCACCTTCAGGGCAAAAGCCTAAACAAGCACCTAAGCCATCGCAAAATAAATCACTAATAAGACGGGCTTTCCCATCAATAATTTGTAAAGCCCCTTCTTGGCAATTAGGTATGCATTGTCCGCATCCATTACATAATTCCTCATCAATTTTTACAATTTTTCTTTTCATAAATATAAATTAAAAAGTAAATAAGTATTTCAATACGCAAATGTACATATAATTATTTTAATTTCAATAAAAAAAATAAATAATTTTATAAATATCTGAAAAATAGTTAAATAAAAAAAATAAAAAACGTCATTTAGTCTAAAAATTTCTTTTGGTTTGATTCCTTTGTCTGTTTTTTGAATAGTACAGCATTGGTTTTCTGGGTCGTGTTCGAAAAACAAGATAAAATTTTCGTTGATCGCTCTTTCGTAGAATAATGTTTTTTCTTTTAATGAAAGGAGTGGTTGTATATCGAAGCTTGGAATATACGGAACATGAAGGTGGTATAAGGAAGGAATAAAATCGGCCATGAAAACTATTTTTTTTCCATTGTAATTAATTTCAGGAATGAGTTGTCCGAGTGTATGACCGTTATATATTTTTAAAAAAATATTTTCAAAAAGTTCTTCTTCACTATGAATAAATTCAATCTGTCCGTTTTCAAACAAAGAATAAAAATTTTCTTTATGATATGATGCTTTCTCTCTTGGATTTGGATTGTTTGCCGATACCCATTGATCGTGTGAACAATAATATGTTGCGTTCGGAAATACCGGAATTATCTTCGTATGGTCTTTGTTGTATTTTAAACAACCGCCAACATGATCAAAATGAAGGTGTGTTAGAATAACCGCTGTTATTTCATTTGCAGAAAACCCGTTTAATTTTAATGCTTCTTCTACATGTAAGCCACTTATATAAAAATGCGAGAAGTATTTTTCATCTTGTTTATTTCCGATTCCAGTATCGATTAATATTTTTTCGTTTTTTTGTTCTATTAATAAAAGTCTATTACTAATAGGTATCATGTTGTTTTCATCAGCAATTATATTTTTTCCCCAAATTGCTTTTGGAACTACACCAAAACAAGCACCGCCATCAATTTTATAATTTTCGGCATCTATTATATGCAATTTCATGTTCACAATGTTGTGTTAATAAGATAGGAGCAAAGGTACTACTTATCGGTATATTTTTAATATAAATTTGCTTTAGCTTTAAACAGAATTTATGAAAATACATTTCATTGCTATTGGAGGAAGTGCTATGCATAATTTAGCCATTGCGCTTCACAAAAAAGGATATGATGTTAGTGGATCTGATGATGAAATTTTTGAACCTTCCAAAAGCAAGTTGGCCTTTTATGGATTACTCCCTAATAAAGAAGGCTGGGACACCTCAAAGATAACGAAAGAATTAGATGCGGTTATTATAGGAATGCATGCTCGAATAGATAATCCGGAATTATTGGAAGCACAAAAAATGGGGTTAAAAGTATATTCCTATCCCGAGTTTTTATATGAGCAATCTAAAACAAAAAAAAGAATTGTAATAGGAGGGAGTCATGGTAAAACAACCATTACAGCCATGATAATTCATGTTTTAAATTATTGCAAAATCGATTGCGATTACATGGTTGGAGCACAGTTAGAAGGTTTTGAGGTAATGGTGAAATTGACCGAAAAAGCACCCTACATGATTTTAGAAGGGGATGAATATCTTACCTCTCCAATAGATCGACGTCCTAAGTTTCATGTATATATGCCCGATATCGCTTTAATAAGTGGAATTGCATGGGATCATATAAATGTGTTTCCTACGTTTGAGAATTATATTGAACAGTTTCGCATTTTTGCAGACTTAGTAGTTGATAACGGTACACTTATTTATTGTGATGAAGACTCGGTTGTTAAAAAAGTATGTGAAAACGCAAAACCAAATTTAACCAAAATTCCATATACCGCTCCTTTATATAAAATTTCAGAGGGGAAAACATTTGTGTATGCAGGTGATAATATTTATCAATTAAAACTTTTTGGTAAACATAACTTGTTAAATTTAAGTGGTGCAAAAGCAGTATGTAATCAGCTGGGCATTAAAGATGATGTTTTTTTTGAAGCTGTTTCTCAATTTAGAGGTGCAACAAAACGCCTAGAATTAGTTGATTCGAATGAAAGGGTGAATGTTTATAAAGATTTTGCTCATTCTCCTTCTAAATTAAAAGCCACTATTAATGCCGTAAAAGAACAGTATCCCGAAAGAGAATTGGTTTCCTGTATGGAATTACATACGTTTAGTAGTCTTACCGCCGAATTTTTAAAACAGTATAAAGGGGCAATGCAAAATACAGATATTGCTATTGTTTATTTTAACCCGCATACGATACAACATAAAAAAATTCCTCCTATTTCCATTCAACAAATTCAAGAATCTTTTGATAGAAAAGATATAAAGGTTTACAACGATATATCTATTTTATTAGAAGATTTATTAAAAATGGAATGGCAAAATAAAAACTTATTAATGATGAGTTCTGGAAATTTCGATGGACTCGATATCTCCCAACTTGCTCAACAAATAATTAGTTCTTGCTAACAATTAAAAAATTACCTTGGCTATTTCTATAATTGGAGTAGGGTTACTCATGGTGAAAAAATGCAAACAGGGAGCTCCCGCTTTTAATAGTTCCTTACCTTGATGGATAGTCCATTCAATCCCAACTTTAGCTGCTTGTTCGTCGTTTTTACATTTGTCAATAGCATTAAAAAGGTCTTCAGGGATATCTACATGAAAAGTACTGGGGATTTTATATACTTGCGATTTTTTAGTAATAGGTTTTAATCCGGGAATTATTGGTACGTTTATCCCTTTCTCTTTGCAAACATGAACGAAATCAAAATATTTTTTATTGTTAAAAAACATTTGGGTAACAATGTAATCCGCTCCGGCATCTACTTTTTCTTTCATATGTTTTATGTCGGCTGATAAGTTAGGCGCTTCAAAATGCTTTTCAGGATAACCGGCTACGCCTATACAAAAATCAGTATTAAATCCGTCTTTTATATCCTCTTCTATATATGTGCCATTGTTAATATTAACAACTTGATTAAGCAATCCAATGGAGTGAGCATGTCCGTTTAACTCAGGTTTAAAGTCGCGCTCATTTTGGGGAGGGTCTCCTCTTAATATTAAAATATTTTTAACACCTAAGTAATGAAGATCAATTAAAGCATCTTCTGTTTCATTTTTTGTAAAACCTCCACATATTAAATGGGCTACAGCATCTGTTTTATAACGATACATTATGGCAGCACAAATTCCAACGGTTCCTGGCCTTTTGCGAATTCTTACTTTCTCTAGAAAGCCATTTTCTCGTTCTTTATAAACATATTCAGAACTATGGTATGTTACATTTATAAAGGGTGGTTTAAAATCCATTAATGGATCTAAAATTCCATATAACGAATCAATACTTTTCCCTTTTAATGGAGGGAGAATTTCAAATGTAACATAAGGAGATTTACTTCCTTTTATAACGTCAATAACTTTCATAAGAAAATAATAAAGCACAAAAATACATTATTCGGTTTTATAATTTACGTAATTATTAAATTTTATTTATATCATTATATTTTAGAAATTTGCAAAAATGCTTTTTCAAAAAAGAAAATGTTATATGATAATAGAAGAACTTATAAAACAACGAATATTAATATTAGATGGTGCTTCCGGTACCATGATTCAAAAATATAAATTAAGCGAAGAGGAATATAGAGGTAATAAGTTCATTTCACATGCAATTAATTTAAAAGGGTGTAACGATATTTTGAATATCTCGAAACCCGAAATTATTAAACAAATTACGTTAGCTTATCTTACTGCCGGTGCCGATATAGTATGTACAAATACGTTTAATGCCCAATCTGTTTCTTTATCCGATTATGGACTGGAGCAATATGCGTATGAAATAAATCTCGCATCCGCAAAATTGGTAAAAGAAACCGTAAAATCCTTTGTGAAACAAAATTCGGGTAGAGATTGTTTTGTTGCAGGGTCTATTGGTCCTACCAATCGCACTGCTTCCATTTCTTCCGATGTGAATAACCCTGCTTTTCGTGCTGTTACTTTCGATGAACTTGTTATTGCTTATACGCAACAAGTGGAGGGGTTGATGGACGGAGAAGTTGATTTATTAATTGTTGAAACCGTTTTTGATACGTTAAATGTGAAAGCTGCTTTATATGCAATTACAGAGGTTTTTGAAAATAAAAGAAAAAAAATTCCGGTTATTGTTTCAGTAACAATAAGCGATGCAAGTGGTCGAACCCTGTCCGGTCAAACATTAGAAGCGTTTCTTATTTCTGTATCTCACTTTCCCTTATTTTCTGTCGGTTTAAATTGTGCTTTAGGAGCAGCCCAAATGAAGCCCTTTGTAGCATTTTTAGCCGAAAAAGCTCCTTTTAATATATCCTTATACCCCAATGCCGGATTACCAAACCAATTAGGAGGGTATGATGAAAAACCAGAGGAAATGGTGGCTATTATGGAACAATATATGAATAATGGATTAGTAAATATGGTGGGGGGATGTTGTGGAACTACGCCCGATCACATTCGATTGCTTACATCTAAATCTAAAAAATACAAACCACGCCAAATCCCTGAAATACCTGTAACTACGAAATTATCCGGTTTAGAGCCGGTTGAACTTTATTCAGGGTGTAATTTTCTAAATATTGGGGAACGGACTAATGTTGCCGGATCTAAGAAGTTTGCAGATTTAATTAAAGAACAAAAATATGAAGAAGCGCTTTCTGTTGCCAAACAACAAATTGAAGGAGGTGCACAGGTAATTGATATTTGCATGGATGATGCCATGATAGATGCAGAAAAGTCGATGGTAACGTTCTTAAATTTAATTGCATCGGAACCCGATATCTCAAAAGTGCCTATTATGATCGATTCTTCTAAGTGGAATGTAATAGAAGCAGGATTGAAGTGTGTTCAAGGGAAATCTATTGTAAATTCAATTAGTTTAAAGGAAGGGGAAGCCATTTTTAAAAAACAGGCTACTTATATAAAACAAATGGGCTCCGCCATGATAGTAATGGCTTTTGATGAAAATGGACAAGCTGTTTCATTTAATCATAAAATTAAAATCTGCGAACGTGCGTATAAGATATTGGTTAATGAGATTGGTGTTTCGCCCGAAGACATTATTTTTGATCCGAATATTCTTTCTATCGCTACCGGTATTGAAGAGCATAACAATTATGCGCTCGATTTTATTAAGACAGTTCAATGGATAAAAGAAAACTTGCCTTTTGCTAAAGTGAGTGGCGGTGTTAGTAATTTGTCTTTTTCGTTTAGAGGAAACGAAATGGTTCGCAGAGCCATGCATTCGGTTTTTTTATATCATGCAGTGAAAGCAGGCATGGATATGGGTATTGTTAACCCTGCTCAACTCGATATATATGATGAAATTAATAAAGACTTACTTCCTATTATTGAAGATGTTATTTTAAATAAAAATACCAGTGCAACAGAAAAATTAATAGATTTTGCCGAAAAAAATAAAAACGTAGAGAAGAAAGAAGAAAATAAAGAGGAATGGCGAAAAGGAAAAGTCCAGGATCGATTACGTCATGCCATTGTCAAGGGTGTTACCACATATATTGAGCAAGATGTAGAAGAAGCCCGATTATTTTATAAAAAAGCGTTTCAAGTTATTGAAGGTCCTTTAATGGATGCCATGAATGTTGTTGGATTGTTATTCGGGTCAGGAAAAATGTTCTTACCTCAGGTGGTTAAAAGCGCCCGAGTAATGAAAAAAGCAGTTGCCGTCCTTTTACCTTATTTAGAGAAAGAAAAAGAGGAAAATAGTAATTCAGCTATTAAAAAAATACTCTTGGCTACTGTAAAAGGCGATGTGCACGACATTGGTAAAAATATGGTAGGAGTTATATTAAGCTGCAATAATTATGAAGTAAAAGATTTAGGGGTCATGGTTTCTACTGAGAAAATTATTGATGCAGTGGAAACATATAAACCAGACGTATTAGGCTTAAGTGGATTAATTACCCCTTCTCTTGAAGAAATGGTTCATGTTGCCAAAGAAATGGAGAAAAAAGGGTTTAAAATACCAATCATTATTGGAGGTGCAACAACATCGCCCATACATACTGCAGTAAAAATAGCCCCCTGCTATTCGGCTCCCGTTGTTCATGTAAAAGATGCTTCTCAAAGTGTAAGTGTTGTCGCTTCTATGTTGTCGGAGAAAAATGCAAGCAATTTTTTTAAAGAGATAAATGAAACATATCATAAAATAAGAACGGATTATATGAATAAGGAAAATCCAACTCTTATTTCTTTAACAGAAGCAAGAAATAATAAATTTGTGATTGATGTAAAAAAACATCCGGTAAAAGTGCCTTTAAATAATGGTATCCGTGTTTTTGAAAATTTTTCTCTGGAAATTCTTGCAGATTTTATCGATTGGTCTTATTTCTTTAAGGAATGGCGTATTAATGGGAGGTTTCCCGAAATATTAAACGATTCAATTAAAGGCAACGAAGCATCCAAATTATTTGATGATGCACAAGAAATGCTTAAAGATTTAATTAAAGAAAGTTGGATTACTGCCAATGGCGTAATTGGAATTTTTCCATGTAATTCTGTTGATGAGGATATAGAGGTGTATCAGCACGATAACATAAAAAAAAGAGTAACTAAATTTAATTTTATTAGAAATCAGCAAAAACAAGAGAATAAACCTAATTATTGTTTATCGGACTTTGTGCTCCCCAAAGAATCTGGTATAATTGACTATATAGGGTGTTTTGCGGTTTCAACAGGACTAAATATAGAAAAAAAAATAAATGAATTTTCAAAAGCACTAGATGATTATAGTGCGTTTATGCTAAAAATACTGGCCGACAGACTTGCAGATGCCTTTTCTGAATATTTGCATTTGTTAGTAAGAAAAGAGATTTGGGGATATGCTCCAAATGAAGAACTTTCTGTTCAAGATATATGGTTAAAAAAGTATTCCGGAATAAAAGTTTCGCCTGGATATCCTGCCTGTCCAGATCATATAGGAAAACGGGAAATATTTAATTTGTTGGAAGTGGAAAATAAAACAGGAATAAAACTAACCGAAAATTATATGATGAACCCTTCTGCTTCTATTTGTGGATGGTATTTCGCTTCTGAAGACGCTCCTTATTTTTCTATAGGAAAAATTTCAGATGAACAAATAGAAGTTTATGCTAAACGAAAAAATATTTCTATGGAAGAAGCAAAAAAATGGCTTACTACCTTAAATATTTAAAGTTAATTTTTTTTAAAATTTCTTTAAATTCACTTAATATCATTGCGGTAGCTCCCCATACAATATGATTTTCTATTTCGAAAAAGGGAGCATTAAATGATATGTTGGCATTTATGTGGAACTCTTTTGTTTTTATAATAGTTTCATCTAAAAGTGTTTCTATTGAATATTCAATCACCTTTTTTACTTCGTTCGAATCGGGAATAAATTCTGGTTTTGCTGAAACATATCCGATTGATGGATATACAATGTAATCGCTAGGTGGGATATATAATTTAGTTAAAGAACCAATAATATGGATATCATTCATTTTTACCCCAATTTCTTCGGATGTTTCGCGAATAGCTGTTTGTATTATATTTAAATCGGTTTTTTCGTATTTCCCTCCTGGTAAAGCTACCTGTCCACTATGTATTCCATCGTATTCAGCTCGAAGTATGAGGGCCGAATAAATTTTATTATTGAAAGGGAAAAGCAAAATAAGCACACCGCATTTTTTAGAATTTTCATGTTCCTTCCTAAATATAAAATCATTCATTCTTATCGCTGAACTCATTTTTAAATGAGCTACTTCCCCTGGTAAACAGTTGTTTATTGCGTTTTTAATTTGTAAAGCGATTGCTTGTATCAATTGAAAAAGATTTATTTATAAAATTAGTATTTTTTTTATTAATAAATAGAATTCTTTTATCGTGTTGTAAATAAGAATGTTAAGCAGAAATGTTAATAAATGTTAAAATTCTTTTAAGCTTTGATAAGCAAATTTTTAAAAAAGATGTTAATTTTGCCATTCTTGATAAAAAAACACAAACAAATTAATAACTTAAAAAAAACAGTATGAAAAAAGTATTATTTTTTGCTTTTATTGCAATAGCAGTAATTTCAATGAATGCATGTAAAAGTTCTGATACTCCAGATAAAGTAGCAGAAAAATTTCTAAATCACATCAGTAAAAAAGAATTTGCTGAAGCTAAAAAACTTGCAACACCTGAATCTGCAACTTCTATTGATATGTTGGAAAGTTTCAGTAAAATGGGTGGCGATCAACCTAAAGAAACAAAAATTGAAGATATGAAATGTACAGAAGATGGCGATAAAGCTGTTTGTGAGTACAAAGAAGATGGGGAAGAAAAGAAATTAGATTTAGTAAAGAAAGAGGGTAAATGGTTAGTTGAAATGAAAAAAGAATCACCTGATATGTCAACTACCGAAATGGTAGGCGATTCAACTGCTGTTAGCCAAGATTCAACAATAAAAGAATAATTTTTTATTCGATATTCTTTAAAGCCATGAAAAAAAAAATGCTTATTTTTTTCATGGCTTTATTTTTTATAGTTCTTTTCATTTGCATATTCCTTTGGGGATACGAATACCATAGTCAAAAAAAACAAGTAGTTGCGGCATATTCCTTGTCGTTAAACGAAAAAAATCGCTTAAAAGACGGTGATATTTTACTACGACATGGGTATGGTTTTGTAAGTGATATGATTGTTAAAACACTAAATGATAGTACTGGAATTTCACACTGTGCTATTTTAACAAAAGAAAATAATAAATGGATTGTTATTCATTCGGTCTCCTCAACACTATCTGCTGTTGATGGCATTCAAAGTCAAAATTTAGATGAGTTTGTTAATCAAAGCAAGAAAAATTCATTTGTTGTTATTCGATATAAAAGATTAAACGATTCCGATCGTTGTAAAATAGGAACTCGTGCCCAATATTACCTTCAGAAAAAAATTCCTTTCGATAACGCATTTAATATTCATGATACTGCGTCTTTCTATTGCTCAGAGTTGATTTGGAAAATTTTTAAAGACGAATTTCAAATCGATATCTTTGATTCTAAATTAAGTTCTGCAAAATACGATTACCTAAAATTCGATATTTTCCTTGATACTACGAATTATCAAATTGTAATAGATCATAGAATAAAAAAGGATTAAGCATTTTATGTTTTTTTATTCTCATTTATGAACAGATTTAAATAGTGTTTTTAAAGAGAGAATTACCCAATAAATAAAAAAATGAATTATTTTTCATAATTTCGTATAAGAAGGAATTAATAAAAAATGACTATTCAGCAAATACTTTCTAAATATTGGGGTTATTCTGTTTTTAGACCTTTACAGGAAGATATTATTCAGTCTGTATTGGATGGTAATGATACATTGGCATTAATGCCTACTGGTGGCGGAAAATCCATATGTTTTCAAGTCCCTGCTTTATACAAAGAAGGACTCTGTATTGTAATTTCGCCTTTAATTTCCCTCATGAAAGACCAAGTAGATCATTTAAAAAAAAGGGGGATTAAGGCTGTTGCCATTTATTCAGGGATGCATTATCATGAAATTGATTTAGCTCTTGATAATTGCTCTAATGGGGATATT
>ERZ1645192.1794-NODE-1794-length-17861-cov-25.001573_pt1 | contig 17861 bp, 16 predicted proteins | sample MGYA00575354_ERZ1645192 | MGnify/ENA primary metagenome ERZ1645192 (study PRJEB40844, sample SAMN11349763) | freshwater sediment metagenome | isolation source: river sediment | host: Sediment | place: India: Faizupur Khadar , New Delhi | collected 2017-02-21 ... | reverse complement strand
ACAGCATATTCATTTCCTACAATTTAAAACATTATGGTAAATAATCACATTCATATATTTACGACAGACGATATACCTAATAAGTTTCTTCCATTAGGATTAGTTAGGTGGTTGGCGAAAAAGGATAGGAAAGTCTTTAATTGGATATTGCATAATCTAAATCCATTTACGGATAATGATGTTTTAGATAGGTATTTAGATTTTGTTAGAGTGGGGAAATTAGGTGGACAGAAAGAGATATTTGAGAATATAATGAAAGAATATCCAAAAGAAACAGAATTTAATGTTTTAACTATGGATATGGCTTTTATGGGTGCAGGAAAAGTTCCGAGAAATTATGAATTGCAGTTAAAGGAATTATCAAGTCTAAATAAACAATATAATCAAATTAATAGTTTTGTTCATATAGACGTTAGAAGAAGTAATTATTTAGAGATATTCAATAATTGTATAAATGAACTAGGATATAAAGGAGTTAAATTATATCCTCCATTAGGAGTTGCTCCTTTTGATGATAGATATTCTCATATTTACGAGATATGTCAAAAAAACAATATCCCTATAATGGCTCATTGCACTGACGGAAATCCTGTTCATTTTAAAGGTAGTAGAAAAGAGTTAGTTCAACTACTATGCAAATACGGATTTCCTGTTGATCTGCAAAAGACAAATAAAGAATTATGTAGCTTATTCACTCATCCAAAGAATTATGAAAGATTACTATTAAAATATCCCAAACTTAATTTTTGTTTAGCACATTTCGGGAGAGGTAGCGAATGGGATTATGTCATATTAGAAATGATGGATAAGTATGATAATCTTTATGTTGATTGTAGTTACGCTATGGCTAATGAGAATTACTGGTATAAGTTCAAACTCAAATTAATAACTAACGAGAAATTAAGAAGTCATTGTTTATTTGGTAGTGATTATTATATGAACGTAATAGAAAATACAGAACAGCAATGGTCTTGTAAATTAAGAGTATTTTTAGGCGAAGAAATATGGAAAGATTTAACCATTAATAATTCAAATAAATATTTATATAAAAACATATAATGGCAGATTTTTTAAGATTTAAAGAAGAAACACAAGAAGTAACAGTAAACGAAGAAGCATATAATTTAAAGGTAATAAGAGAATTAAGAGAAAGAGATAATAGTGAAGATAAGTTCTTTTATAATAATGCCTTAAAGTTTATATATCACGTTTATAAGAAAGAACATATATTCTCTAATTTAAGTATAAACGAGAGGAAGTTAAAAACATCAGAATTATATTTAAACGGAGAGGATATTTCTAAATACGATAATGATAAACATATTTCAGAAATATTAAAAATATATATATCTTTAGAGTATTCTCAAAATGAATGGGCATATCAGAAAATAAAGAACGATATAGACGATACCATTAGTAGCATAAACGAAATACCAATGAAGAAGAAGAAATATTTTAATGAAGACGTGGAAGTTGAAATAGAGGTAGAAACGTATTTTGATGTACCATCTTCTAATGGAAAAACAGAAAAAAAGAAATTCAAAAAGACAATAACAAAAGAAGTAAATATAAAAATTGACTATTTTATAGATAATTCAGAGGAACGAATGAAAGCACTTGCAAATGTTTTAAAATTACAAGATATGGAAGAAAAGTTCAGAGATATTATTGTAAGAGAAAGAAAGACAAAAGAGCATAGTAACGAAGAAATGACACTTTTAGAGAGGAAGTATTTTCAATAGGAATATAATATGAGATTTATAGATACAAAAAGATTTCAGCCTGTTATTCATTGTGGGGACTTACCTTACAAGGATGACCTATTCCATATAAAAGAATCAGAGATACCAAGAAAAAGAGAAGAAAGAGTAAAATTCATAAAAGACAATCACATATACGTAGATACAGTATGGTGGACTAAACAATACAACAGATGTATTTATGGTTATACAGTAGAAAATGCTATCGAGAAAGGTGGAGATGCTCTTGAAGATAATGTTGATGCTTTTTGGAAAGATAATAATTGCTATCTACCACAATACGACTTATATATCATAAATAAGAAAGTACATATTTCAGGCAGATATTATTTCTTTTTAAACTTTTGGCCGATATACGGATTGGCAGAAGGTAGTAAAGCAAAGGGAATAATAAAACCTCGATTTCTCGATCATCAATTTTTAGTTTCTCGTCTTTGGGAAATGCAAGTAGAACAACAGAAAGACTTGCAGTTGATGAAAACAAGACAATTGGGAATAAGCGAAATGTATGCAGGAGGTAAACTCGCATATAACTATTTATTTGTTTCAGCATCGCAGAATATTATAGTAGCAGGAGAACAAGGAGATGCCGACCATACATTTGAGAATTGCGATAGAGGATTAGATTTAATGGCTAACACACAATTTTATCTTGAAAGGTCAGTAAGTAAGCTACAATCAAATCCTTTAATAAAATCAAAATATACAAGTTCATGGATAAGGTCATTATCTGCAAGGGATAAACCACAGATTATTAGCAAATATTCTCCGTATGAAATTTATTATGAAGAAATAGGTAAAGGAAAGAAAGCATGGTCATTAGATGTAGCTGGTTTTGCAAGAGCCGCTATTTATACTAATAATATAAAAACAGGATTTCAGTCATTTATAGGCACATCAGGTAATCTTGATGGAGGGGCTTATGATTTGGAACAAAGGTTTTACAACCCTGAAAAATACAATAATCTTTCATTTAAAAATACATTTGAACCTAAAGATGATATAGAAAGCAAACGAGTAGGATATTTTTTACCTAAATGGTGGTTTAAGATTATAGATAAAGATGGCAATACTCAAAAAAAGGAAAGCATAGCTTGCTTATTAGAAGAACGTAAAAGTATAGCCCCTGATAAATTATATATACACGTAACACAGGAGGCTATATACGCATCAGAAGCGTTACAAGTATCAACACTTGGATTTTTCGGAGATGTCGCAATAGGATCTTTAAATAGAAGAAGAATAGAAATAAAACAGAATCCTCAATTTCAGTTAGAACGTAGAGGGATATTAAAAATAAAAGACGTAAATAAACCAATAGTATATTCTAATCTTGAATTTGAGTATGACGATAAAGGGTGGTTAAATATTATAGAAGAACCTGTAACTGACAAAAATGGCTTAGTATATATTAATCTATACCGAGCTGGAGCAGATAGCTACGACTACGAAGAAGCCCACTACTCTAACTCTAAAGGTGCTTTTTATGTAAAAAAAGGCTTTTTAATGGGACAATCTCTTGTCAATACTTATGTTGCAGAGATAGTAGAAAGACCGACTGTGAGCGAGGGTGGAGCAGAAACATTTTACTTACATACTATATTAGCTTGTGTATGGTATAGGTGCAAGGTAAATATAGAGTATTCAAATTTAAGAATATTCCAATATTATGAAGATAGGGGATTTGAGCATTTATTATTTGAAAGACCGAGATTAGCATTTGCAAATAAGATATTAAAATCTACATTATCTAATAAGTACGGAACAGATAAGAGTTTAAAACCACAAGGACTTGGAATATTAGCCGACAAATTAACTGACGAATATATCGGCAATATGTTTTTTTTAAGTCAAATAGAAGCACTTGCAAAGTTTAAATATATTCCGTCAGCAACAAAGCCATACAACTGCGATAGAACAATGGCAACAATGGAATGTGAGATATTTGACAAAGAAGATGAAATGGTAACAGTAAAGAGTGAAGGCGATATAATAAATAAGAGAAAGAGATTAGTTTATAAAAGAGTAAATGGAAGAATAGTTCAGGAATTTGTTTAAAAAAAAAATATGATAGAGAAAAATTTAGCACCTATAACACTTGTTAAGGAATCTGAAAAAACAACCGCATGGATTGAACAATATCTTCGATATATATCGTCATTATCATCATTGAACGAATATTATAAAAATGATATAACTTGTTGGTCATATTATCAAAATCTAATTAACAAGGACAATACAGACTACTTGACAAAAATAGGTAGTTCAGAATTACCTGCAACTGTAAGAAGAATACCAAAACAAAGACCTTTTGTAGACAGACTTGTTTCTCAACAAGAAAGACGACCTTTTGTTTTCTCATGTGTTTTATCTGATAAGAAAAGCATAGAGGACAAGTATTTAGACCAAGCCAATGATTATATAGAAGCGATAAAGTCAAACGCACAATATATCCATTTTGAAACTTCATTTAAAATACAACAAATAGAAGAAAAGATAGCACAGATACAGTCTATGGTTCAGCAAGAACCTAAAACAGCAGATGAAGCACAACAGATAATGCAATTAAAACAACAGCTACCTGTCGTTATAAATAACTTTCAGTATGCCATTACAATGCTTAACGAACAAGGAGCATTAACACAAGAACAAATATCCAAACTTAAATATTATCATAGATACGAAAAAAAGGATTGGAAAGAAATAATAGCACAAAAAATGTTATTAATGTTAAGACAAGAACTTAATGTTAATTCAGAATCAACAGAGGCATTTAAAATAGGAAGAGTTGTTGGCAGACAGTATTTTTATGTAGATTACGAAGAAGGTAATAGGCTACCTACATTTAAGTCATTAGACCCTATTACTGTAACATATCCTAAAATAAGTTCAGTAAAATGGGTACAAGATGGTCCCTGGGTTAAGATAACTGAATATATGTCTTATAACGATATTGTAACAATTTATGGAGATAAGATAGTCGAAAAATACGGACAAGATAAATTAGAAAAGCTAAGTAATGTTTCTTCTGAAAATACACATAGCATGATAAGAGGAAATAATGGAGAAGCGTATTTTAATGAAGAAAGCATGTTATATTCAGGAACAGATGATAATAACTATGGAATAAAGGTAGAGAGGATATGGATAAAAGTACCAAGAAATATAAAGGTAAAATATACTCCTAACCCATTCGAGGAAGGTATTTATTTCAGGCATTTCATACAAAATAAGGAAGTAATAGATAAACGAGATTGGAAATATGATAATGGCTTTTATATCAATAAGAAAAATGATAAAGACGTAAGGCAAGAGGGAGATGTAGAAGTAGTAAATTCGCTAAAAGGAGAAAAGTATAGAAATAAATATACTAATGATAGGTGGTATGGAGTAATAATTAATAATGAGATAATTGTTTGCGAGGGTAAACAAAGCTTTGTATTAAGAGATATAGACTTACATGGAAAGATATTATTGCCTGTTTTTGGAAAAACATATTCATCTATATCTGACCAACCATATAGCCTTATAATGGCTACAAAAGACTTACAAGACCTATATGATATAGTTCATTATCATCAGGAGTTAATGTTAGCATTATCAGGAACAAAGACAATTCTTTTCGATACAGCATTTAAGCCTGGAAGTATGACAGACGAACAATGGGAAGCTGACAAAAAGAAAGGAACTTTAAATATTGAGAGTATTGGGCCAGACGGAAAGAGGCAACAAAGTAATTTTAACCAATGGACTATGTTTGATTTATCAGTATCGAGTTCTATCGGAACACTTGAGCAGATAAAAATGAGCATAGAAGAAACAATGGGTGATATTATGGGAGTGCCAAGACAAATGAAAGGTCAAATGGTTGCAACAGACCAAGTAGGTACTTATAATGCTTCATTAAAACAAGCAGGACTTATAACAGAGATAATGTTCGCAGAACACGACTTAATAGAATCTAAAGCATTAACTCACGCATTAAATTTAGCTTTAACATTCTGTTATAAAGACGGAGAAACATTTGGAATTAATAATAATGACTTATCAGGAGAGATAATAAACATACCTCCAAACGTATTTAACAAGATAAGATTTTCAGTATTAGTAGCCAACAATACAGATGAAGGACAGGGCATGGAAGATATGAGGCAGTTAATTATTGGTAATTGGAAATCAGGACAAATGCAATTTTCAGATGTTGTTGATTTATGGGGAATAAAAACTCTTGCTGAACTTAAAGATAAGTCAAAATACATGGCAGAAAAGGCACAAGAGATAAGAACGATGATAGCTAATAATTCCTCACAAGCAGAGGTAGAAAAAGAGAAATTAAAAATACAACTGAATAATGAATTATTAGCACCATGGAAAGAACAAGAGCTTAGGTTAAAGGAAATGGAGTTACAGATAAAACAGTCATTAGGACAAATGAACTCGCAGGTATTGTCGCAGAAAAATCAGGTTATGCAGAAACAGATAGAAAACGATACTGTAATTAAATCGGCTAAAATACAAGCACAAAAAGAAGTAGATGATAGTTCTATCGCAATGAATGATAAACATTTGAATAATAATGAAAAAATTAAGATGTTAGAGATACAAGTAAATTCATTATTAAAAGATGCAAAGATTAAAAGCGATAATTTGTTGTCAAATAGGAAACAAAATATTGATATGGGAAATATGGTTATTAATAGCCAAAAACAAACAGCCATGAGAAGCAATAAATTAGAGTAAATTAAGATATATATAATGTTTATAGATTTTAACAATATTGAATTATCGGGCATACACATATCTACGTTAGACTGTGAAGATGTCTTTATAATACAATCAAAGTATTTAAATCAAATAATCGTTATGAATATGAATTAATTTTAATAATTTAACAATGAGAAAAATTAAAAGAAATGATAGACTTATCAGAAATAGTTGCAATGGAAAAGGTTGCTATGTTAGGTATTCTTTGCCTTTTGACAGCAAGTTTAACAATGTGTATATGGAAGTTCATGACAAGAGGAATGATATTCAGAAGATACTATTTACTTCTAATATACTATTGGATAAAGTGGCATAAGAAAAAAGATAGATGGAAAAGAAAGTGGCTTAAACCGATTGGACTATGTTACTATTGTTATGGTACTTGGATAAATATAGTATCATTTGTAATATTTATCGGATTAGGTAGTATTGATATGATATTATTTTCAATAGCATTAAACTATATTTTTATAGAACTATTAAATAAATTATTAAAAATAAAACAATAATATTATGGCAATTAAAAAGAAATGGTCTACAATGAAAAGACTATCCGAAAAGGAAAAAGAACAACCTATTAAACTTGAAAAATTGCGTTATAGAGATCCAAGACCAACGATTTGTTTAGATTCTGATAATCTACCTGAAATAAAAAATTGGGAAGTAGGGAAAGAGTATAATGCCAATGTTATACTAAAAGTAGATAGTAAAGCAGATAATATTGATGAAGAAACAGGAAAGAGAATGATAAGAGCAACATTAAAATTAGCTGGAATAATGGTAGATAATTTACCTTTAAAAGAGGATATGGAATCCGAAAAAGAAGAAGAAATGGAAATGGAAGATTAAAACAATAATGTTAATAAAAATAGTAAAAAATATTACAATGTTATATAGTATGACTATTTATAAATAGTATCTTTATGACTATTAAAAAACAGAAAAAATAGAAAAATAGAAAAAACAAAGAAATATGAAAAGAAAATATATGAATTTCAGTTTATTAGGCAATGGCAATAGTCGTTGTTATAGAGTATCAGAAGAATCTGATGGTGCAAATATTTCGGATAATACAAATGAACAAGTTAGTTCCGATGTAGTAGATAACGATAATGACAATGTAGATATTCCTGTAAAGGAAGAAAAGAAAGAAGAAATAAAACCATTTGATTCTGATGCGTTTAGAGGTAAGAAGAAAAAAGGAAAAACAGCACCAATATTAGACGAAGTTATTAATAATGATAATATTGACGATAGCAATAATACTCCTAATAAGGAAGAAGTTATAGGAGAAACAAAAGATACGCAAAAAGAAACAGTAACTACCAAAGAACAAGTTTATAAGTATAATCCTGTATGGGATATGCTAAAAAAGAACTTATCTGATGATGATAACAAATGGGACTTTCCTGAAGAAATAAAAACAGGAAAGAAAAAAGATGGTAGTGTTTTAACAGCAGAGGAAGAATTTGATTTGCTTAAAGATACGTTTATTGATAATACAGATTTTACTGATGGCGATCCTTTTATTTCAGAATATATTGAAGCAAAAGAAAAAGGATTAAGTTCAGACGAGTTCTTAAAAACAAAAGTAAGTTCTTTTATAGATAACTCAAAATTATCAACAAGGGATAAAGCTATTCAATCATATAAGAATTACAGAGATGATCATAAGGATAGCTTAAAAGATAGTGAAGGAAATTGGATAGATGGTTGGAGTGATGATGATATTAATGACGAGGTAGATGACTTAAGTCCTATTAAGTTAAAGAAAATATCTGACGAGTATGATAATAATGTTAAAGAAAGAGAACAGAAAAAAATAAGACAAGACATAGAGAATTATAATAAGAATACAGAAAAAATATATTATAAATTAGAAAAAGAAAACGAACAATTAGTAGATAGATACCTAAAGAACATAGAAGGGAAAAACACTATTTCAGGTATTGAGTTTGGCGAAGCCGAGATGGCTCAATATAGAAAAGAGTTACCTACTTTTATAAAGCGTCAATTAAAAACTGACGAAAAAACAGGTTTGAAGTTTTACATAAGTCCAGCAGAGGAGTTATTAAGAGATGTATTGTCTAAGACAGAAGATACATTTGAATTACTACCCTACTTGTTTATGGTAAAAAATAAGACCTTAAAAGGTTATACTACAAGGATAAAAGAGAGAATTAAGGAAAGTTTAGAGAAAACTCTTGACGATGTTCCAACGCAAGTTACAGGAACTGCAAGAGTAGGTGGATTTAATGCAAAAAGATTTAGGGAAGGTAAGTTTTAATTGTTCACCCTATATCGGCATAAATTCATAAACACAAATAATTAAATTTATTATTAACTTAAAAATTGAAAAAATGAGATTAAAATACGGGCCAATCGAAACAGTTGCCCAAAGATCAATTGATGGCAGATTACTAATAGATCAGGGAATTGTTGATCCTGACTTTATGCCAACAGTAATCGGTTCATTCGTAGAAGAAAGTCCTTTCTTATCTTTATTAGATGCTAAAGGCTATAAAACTAAAGGACTTAATTATATGTCAAATCCTCTATTAGATGGTGGAAGATATAAAACAGTAAGTTCTTATCATGTTCAGTATCGTATAGAACAAAATGACATGCGTAAAGAACATTTCCGTTCTAACGTAGCAGGAGTTTGTTTTGTAGATGCTGCAAACCCAACAAAACCTGGTTTAGGAAAACAACCTTTTTATATCTATCTTGATAGTAATTGGATAGGTGGAAAAGACATTATCTTATTAGCTGATGGTAAAACACAGTTATATGTAGATAATGAAAGAGGTGGCGAAGCACAACCTGGCGGAGTATATCGTTTTAGAGTAAAAGTACAAGGTAATAGACTTGATGAGTATGTTGATACTGATTTAATGGTTGACGGAGCAGAATGTCAATTAGTTCAGACAATGCACGAACAAGATTTCTCTACTTTTGGAAATGAAAGATATACCTTTGGTGGCTTTGGAGATGCTTATTTAACATTACAACGTCTTAAATATTCTTATAGCGGAACAGCAGCAGCTATGGACAAAAACCGCAAGGTAACAGGACGTTTTGTAAAAGGTGGTGATGGTAATGAAGCATTTTTACCACAAGCACACGAACAAATGTTAAAATGGGCAGCACGTTTCCTTGACTTCCAAATGTTAGAAGGAAAAAGTACAGTAAGTCCTGATACAAAAAAAGTTGTTATGACTGACGAAGCTAACAAAGAAATACTTTCTGGTAATGGAGTTATGTATTCAGGAGATGGCCCAATTGAATATCCTCAAGCAAATGGTTGGACACCTAAATTTATTGAGAACCTATTATCTGATATGTCAGAATATATTACAGCAGACGAAAATGGTTCAAGAGAAGCAGTTATGTTATTACCACAAAGAAGCTTTATTGATTTGAATTTAACATTAGCTTCAATGGGAGTAACCCAAGATAGCAATATCGAAGGAGTAGGTGATGAAAAATTCATCAACCATACTTATAGTGGATTTAAAATGGCAGGTATTAAATTCTATGCAGTTGAATACAAGAAGTTATCACAACGTCCAGGTATGCAACTAAAAGATGGTACTATGTCAAACGAACATGATGGTATTATCGTTCCTTTGGGTATGACGCAAGCAGGACAAAGAGGTATCGAAATGGTACAATTACGTCCTATGGTACAAGGTACTGTTGCAGGTATTGACAAAGGTGGTAATGTATCTTCTTCTGTTGATGGTAGCAGCGAACATATCTTATTGCAAAATGGTATTATTAGCCAAAACCAAATATTTAAGATTTACAAACCTATCAAAGGTAATACACTTTAATATTTTAATTTAAACAAAAACAGTTAAAAAGATGAGCAAAGTAATAGAGAATGACAGAAAAAAAGTAAGGGTAATTATTGACCTTAATAAATATCCTGTATATAAGAAAAGTCCTTATACTATCCCTATCTTTGGAGAGAGTGGTAGATTTAGGACAGGACAGAAATTAGATACATCTAAAATCATTTCAGGAAGAATGAAAGGTAACGAACCTGCATTAATACCTGTTGCTTTAACAGAAGAAGAAAGAGCAAAATATCCTGTTGTTATTGACCCGACAAACCATTATAAAGTAAGACACTTACAATGGTTATACAAGGACGATGATAGCGACAAAGCGATATTAAACCTTTTACTTATTTCAGGTTATTGGGCAGAGAATAAATCGTTATTTGACAAGAATCCTGTTAAATATCATGGTTATTTAGATGATCCGATTACAGAAGCTATTGTTAAGAATGATATAAAGAAAGAGAGATATGAAGCAGAAACAGAAGTACGTTTTGCGTCTATTGATGACTATGAACGTATTGCTTTAATCTTTAATTTTAGCGTACCCGATTCTCATTTGAATATTAATGAACCGAGTGATATTTTAAAAGGCAAATTAATCGACCTTTGCGAAACTCACCCAAGTCAAATGAAAATGTGTTTTGAAAAATATAATAAAGGTATTGAAAAAGATATATTCATTTTAGAATGTATCAATGCTGATATTATAAATAGAAAAGCAAATGGGGACTTATATCATGACAGAGAGTACATTGGAATTACAATGGAAGATTGTCATAAATACATGGCTAAAAAAAGTAATGAAAATCTCTATGCTAAATTTAAGGCATTACTCGAAGTTAAAAAAGGTAGTAAATATTCAGATATAGTTACAGATTCTAATACTTCGGTAGAAGAAGATATGACTTATATTATGAAATGTAAATCTGCTATTTTTGATGGAGATTATGAAGGAGCAAAAAAGATATTTACAAAAATCAACAAAGATAAATATGTTGGTGAATGTGAAAGACTTGATGCTGAAATAGAATCCTTAAGAGCAAATAGAGAGAATAGTAAGTTAAAAGCTGATATTAAGACTTTTGAAACAGAACTCGATACATTATCTTTAGACGAACTTCACGCTAAAATAACAAACGCAAGAAGTAACTATAAAGAAGCAGAATGTAAAGACGTTTGGGATGATAAAGAAAAAATTATCGCTTATATGTCAAAAGTAAAATTCAAAAATAAATAATTATGTTAGATACCGCTTTAGATACTTATAACACTTTCCTTGACGGAATTAAAAAAACCTATACAGGAACTATCAAACCTTCTATTTTTACAAGGTTGATAAATGATTGGGGTATTGACGAGTGGTTAAGACATAACGTATCAGAAAATGAAGGTGTTGATGTAACACAGAAACAAGTTGATGACTTACAAATGTTAAAGGTTATAACAGATGGCAGTATGACTTATAATGGGGATATTATGTACCCAATAACTCCTGACACTTCTAATGGATATTATTTTTCAAAACCCGATGGAATTACTCCTATCAATAATTTATCGGCTTCTACCAAAGTATATCCTAAATATTTAAGAAAGACAGGAATTAAGTTTAAGCTAACGTATGTTAATAATATTTGTAATCTTACAGGTATTTCTGATTACTTAAAAGCACAAGTTATGAGAGATGGACAACAGGAGATTATCGAAGATAATTATTACCTTAAACCAACAGACGATAATTTGTACTATAAACAGATAAATAATAAATTCAATCTAATAACAGGTACTCAAAGTACAGGTTATTGCATGAGATTAGAATATTTACGTTATCCAAGACCTTTTTATTTTGATACAAATAGAAATGTCAAATCTTGCATTACTATAGATTCTAATGCTATTGGTGTGGGAACAGTACGGGTAACATTTACTACTTCTTTGGGTGCTTACGTATCTTTAGTAGTAAATATTGCTAATAATGACAGTAAATATGTAATAGCCAAAAACATATACGATTCTATTATTAACAACCCTGCACTTCCTACATCGGTAACAAATTTTACAACTTTAAATCTTAACACAATCTGCGTAGGTCAATATGGGTATGATGGAGTAGCAACAATAGTAACAACAGGCGTTGCAATACCATATACAATAATAACAGGCACAAATGTATCTGACGTTAATATTGAATTACCTGAACAACAAAGGAGAGAAGTTGTAGAAAGTGCGGTAAGAATATATCTTGAAAGAGTAACAGATTTAAGATATAAGACTTATCTAACAGAAGCTACGATAAGAGATTCGGCAAAAAAGTAATTAATTAACAAAAGTATTAATATTTAATTAAATTTATAAAATGGAAAACTTAAAAAACCCTCCAAGAAGGGTGCTAATTAACACTATCGACCATGATACAGTTGGTGCTTTTTATGACACAGTATCAGGAGTTAATATGTTATCTTTCAAACAATATGGGATAAACATTCCTTATGTTGCTGCTGCTTTTAAAGGAGCAAAAGCTTGTACTGATTTAGGTGCTGTAGGTAGTGAAGAAATCGAACTATCTAACGAAGCTCCATGTTCAAATTGCAATTGGCAATATGGCATTAGCGTAGTAAAAAAAGTACAATTACCAGGAGTTGGTAATAATGTATCTAATTTCCAAGCAACTTCCTATAATGGAGTTATTGCAGCAATTACTACAACAGGTGGTTATATTGACGACAAATGGCTGTTACAAGCAGAAGATGATATTATTTCACAAATTTTCAATGACGAAGGTTTGCATAATAATAACTCCGATCCTGTTACAGGTGGTGGTGCTATCGTAAAAGCAGTAAGAAGTTATGGTATTACCATTCCTTTAGCAGCTACTAACGTAGTAAACTTTACTATTAATGGAGTAACAACAGCTATTGTATTAAATACAGGAGCAACAGCTATCACTATGTGTGCTGATTTAAATGCAGATGCTACATTTGCTGCTCATGCTTTAGCAATAGCAACTTCTGCAACTACATTAAATATTGTAGGATTAACAGGAGAAGATTTGTTTACTATCGCTGATGGTGGTGGTGCAACAACTATTACTGTTAACTATCGTAGAATTTGGTTAAAAGGCATCAGTCCTAAAGTTCAGTTTACTGTAAAATATGATTTAGGGTTTGCAACAACTTTAAAGAAATATTTATATGGATTAGACGGAGCATTGGCAGCCGCAGTAGCAAATTCAGGTATTACTCTTAATGTAGGAGGAACAGCAAATAACGTATCTACTAATCATGCAACAATAACTCTTGTAACAGCAGCTATTAATGCACTTGCTTTAACAGGAGTATACGCAACGACAGTAGGAAATACAACAACAGGTATATGCTTAATTCATGGTACTGACGTAGTAGATTCTTTAAGTCTTATCGTTTCTACAAGTCCAGGAAACTATGCTACTTATCCTGTTGCAAGTAAATACGTACCTCTTACTACTTCTATAGATGGAACAACTTTCTATCCTTGTGTTTATGGTGGACGTTATCCAAAAATTACAGGAGAGTATGTAAGAAAATTATTTGCTAACGCAGGTGATGCTGGTTCTTTAGCTGCTTATGACGTAGCAGATCAAGGCGATCCGACAGCAAGTTACTGCATGTTCTATTTTAAAGTAGATACACAAGTAAATGCTATTCATGGAGCAAGTTATATTGATTCTATCAGAACTGATATTGAAGTTTATATTAAATCGAGCTTATTAACTACTGATTTCTTATATTCAGGAACAAATGCTGTTCTATCAGGACAAACAACAAAATTCAACCAACACCCAACAGCAGCAGCGAATATCAATTTTGAAGAAGTGTTGCAAGTATGGGCAGGTGGAACATGGACAGGATCTGTCGCAACAGGCGGTAGTAATCCTAATGCTTGGACTAACTAATATCTTATTAAGGTTTAAGGGGAGGGAAAATAAACTCCCCTTTTCCTTATTATTATCATAACATTAACTTATTAATCATGCGACCATTAAAACAGATTATTGACGAGGTAAAGATTGACTTAAAACAGTTTACCAATGATGATAGAATAAATTATCTTGATAAATATTTGCAAGAAAAGGCAGATGATATAAGAGCCACGTTAATACGTTCAGAATTGACATCGACAGGGAGATTAGATGATAAGTATTATCAGTCGGCTTGTTGTATCACAGTAGAATGTTTACAACAAGGGTGTGTTATTAATGGAACTATGATACCTTCAGGAACAGTATTATGGAAAGCGGAATTACCTGCGTTAATAGAAGGCATTGGAGAAGCCGATTTGAAATATTTAGGTCTTGACGATTACGAGCATGATTTTAAAAGAGTAAGTTTAACATCGTTTACAAACTCATCAGGAGATATATTTAATGCTTCGAGTACCATGTATCATATTATTGGCAATACAGCATATTTTAAAAATCTTCCAACAGCAGGAATAGGCTATATATGTGCATTAGGATTATGGTCAAAACCAACGACAGTATGTAATTATAATTTAATGACAGACATCTATCCTGTACCTTCGGTAAATAAGTTAAAGATGTTATTAAGAATAGAAGTATTAAGGTCATGGGGTTATGTAACAGCAGATAAAGTACCGACAGGAGAAGATAAGACTATTGACATAAACGCAACAGAACAAAAGACATTAGCATCAGATAGTACAACAGAATAAGTAATACTATAATTATTTATCATGCCATACGATATAGAAAATTCAGATATTGACATTAATTCAGTAATAACCATAACAGATAACTGTACTATTATAGGTAGTAACGGAACGGAATTTACTTTTTTAAGATTAAGACAATATGTAATGTGTGGCACAACAACGCCAACAAGAGTAATAGAGCCATGCGATACTTGCCCTAATAAAGTAAAATATGTTGTTTATTGGAAAGTATGTATTAGTGGAGAGGAGTTTTTAATACCATACGCAAATGCTGTTATAGAGGGAAATTTAAGGACAGTATTTCAACAAGACTTATATCAGAATAATAGGAAAAGAAATTACGATCAACCAAAAGATTATAAAATGGTTGCACAAGATATATTAGGGAGAGAGATAAATACAGGCAGAGAAGATGTAGCAAATCACGAAAGAATTACACAAATAGAAAAACTAAGATATGCAAATGATGGAAAACAATACGGAGGTTTATCATACGCAGAAACAGACCAAAGAGGTAGAGAAGTCCCAACAGACAAAGACGAAACAGAAACAGACACAACAACATGTTAGGAAGAATTTAAAAAAGGGGAAAAAGACGTTCTTTAATGGTATTGAAATTGTTTCTACGGAACAAATTATTTCTTTAATAAATACAAAAGAGTTTAACTTTAACTTTTCTAACATAAATAATAATACTTCTTCAGAAGCAGGAAAGGATAGATTCGGAAAATATATTCCATTAGAGGAAATATTAAAGAATAGCTTAAGATTAGATGGAATAAAAAGTAATGAAACAGAAAAGATAGAGAGATATGCAAAAAAATGTGTAAATAGGTTTTTCAGAGAACTATTATACATGATGTTAGAAGCTAATTGCTTATTTTGTATTCCGAGAAAGAAGTTATTATATTTATTTATAACGGATAAAAATATCTTTTTAAAAAAAGCTAATGTTCTAAATAATACGATAAAGTTAGATAATATATTCATTAAAGATATATTGATTCCATTTAGCATAACAGTACCAATACACACCTACTTAACAGGTCAATCTATTAATCTAAAAGTAAAACAAACAATTAAAAGTGGCAGGATATTTTTAACATATAAGGATTATTACGATTATATTAAAAGTAAGTTACCATATAATAAAAAAATAAAGACTAAATTTGAGAGCAAGTTAGCGATAGAGGTAGGGTTAAAAGAGAAAGCTAAAAAACGCAAGAAGAAACAGAAATCTCGGTATATAAGAAAGACAAAGAAGAAAAGAAAAGTTCACGTAAGACGAAACTTAATAGAGCAAAAAGAGGATATTATCAATAATAACGAATAGTATATTTAAAATATAAAAATATTGAAATATGAATAATCAAAAATATGTTACAGCCGATATTATAGCATACGAATTAGGGAGGGAATTTAAATCCAAGAAATGGGATATAGGAGATGTTAGAACATGGTGCGGAATAGTTGAAACGAGGTATATTAAGGATATTGAAACAATGATACAATTTGACGAAATAGACCTTTGCGTAATGAACAATATGCTTTTACTCCCTTGCAACGTATTTAGACTACTTGACGTTTACGAGAGCAGAAATAAAAAGCTAACATATAAAAACAATGGTGCTTATTTATATGACTTCAGATATAATGGAATAAAACAAACATATCCTAATGGCTTTAAATTATATCTTAATTATGTAGGTATTAACATAGACGAAACAACAGGAGAACTCTTAATAGTAAAAGGACACGAAGAAGCTTGTAAGACATTCTGTAAGATAGAAGCTTTTACTGAAGATGTTGCTTATGGTAGATTTAGCAAAGACTTATGGTACTTATGGAAAGAAGAATTTTCAGGACAATTTAAAGCTGCGAGGTATAATATTCAACATAAGAGTAGGCTTGATATAGACAACCTTAATATAATAAGAGGTAATATGATACCAAAAATAGCAGGTATCGAGTTATATCACGAAATATATAAATAATATCAATATCTAAAATATAGGATAATGCAACCTGAATTTAATAATCACGTTTTTGAAAAAGGAATTAAAGATTCTATTGATATTTCTAAATTAAGAAATAACACATGGGCATTTCCAACGCTTAATGTAAGGTTATTTAATAAAGACGGAAACGGATATATAGTTACACCAACAAAAGGTAATACAGTTAATAACGGAGTAGGTGCAATAGGAGGTGTTGATGCAGTCGGTGCTGTAATGAAAATAAAAGATGATTATATTATAATAGCAGCTAAAGAGTTTAATGGCATTATATATATAATTTCTCAAAAGGCAGATGCTACGACAGGACTACCTAACGGAGAGGGGCAAATAGGAGTTTATCCTGCCCCAAACGTATTGATAACAAATGGAACAACAGGAGTTACTCCAAGTTTTACAGGTTTTCCAACTCCAACAGACACATATCCTTATGGTAGATTTTATGCTCCATTAGGAAATTTCAATCCTACGACATTACCTTCTAATTATGATTCATCAGCAACTTATAGCGTTAGAGATATAGTAACATATAATAATCATATATGGACTTGTACGACAGATATATTAATACCCGAAGATTTTGATATAAAAAAGTGGACATTATCATCTACTCTTGATACTTCTGCCTTTGGTTTTACCTTTAACAATATGACCGAGATAGAGATAAGACCACATTATGATAATTCAGTAAACTTATATATAGTAGATTACACAAACCCTAACAGAGTTGTAAATAGTGGTTTTGATATGACAACAGGAGCATTAAC
>ERZ1645192.1793-NODE-1793-length-17872-cov-33.540607_pt1 | contig 17872 bp, 13 predicted proteins | sample MGYA00575354_ERZ1645192 | MGnify/ENA primary metagenome ERZ1645192 (study PRJEB40844, sample SAMN11349763) | freshwater sediment metagenome | isolation source: river sediment | host: Sediment | place: India: Faizupur Khadar , New Delhi | collected 2017-02-21 ... | reverse complement strand
CGTCCCCACGTTCACGTGCGGCTTCGTACGCTCGAATTTACCCTTGGCCATGGCGATACCCCCGGGACGTTTCGGTTGACTTCAAGATTCTGGGTGGTTCGGATTTCTTTCAGATTCAGCTGGAGCCCATGACCGGAATTGAACCGGTGACCTCTTCCTTACCAAGGAAGTGCTCTACCGACTGAGCTACATGGGCGGGACACAACCATCTCGAGTTCCTTCTGCTCAGCCCCCAGCGGACTCGATCGCTGGAGCGGGTGATGGGAATCGAACCCACATCATCAGCTTGGAAGGCTGAGGTTCTACCATTGAACTACACCCGCGGCGTCACTGACCCCTTCTTCGGACGCCCCCAGGGCCGGGAGGACGCCGTCGCGTTTGGTGGAGGGGGGAGGATTCGAACCTCCGAAGGCTGAGCCGTCAGATTTACAGTCTGATCCCTTTGACCGCTCGGGAACCCCTCCGGAACGTAAGCCGCGGATTTTGGGGGAGCGGAGGGGTCCGTGTCAACGGCCGGGTGTTCTCAGGGGCGCACGACCCGGCCGGTGCGCCCGTCCACGACCGGGCTCGGGCGGGGCTGCCCCCCGAGGGGGCCGACGAGGACCCCGTCGAGGGCCCGGCCGAAGGAGCGGCGGACCGCCAGGGCACTGCGGGCGGGGGGACGCCCGGAGAGGTTCGCGCTGGTGGACACGAGCGGCCCGCCGAAGGCCCGGCAGAGCGCGGCGGCCACCGGGTGGGCCGTCACCCGCACCGCGACGCTACCCCGCCCACCCGTGACCCAGGGCCCCGCAGCAGGGCCTGCGGGCAGGACCCAGGTCACGAATCCCGGCCAGGTGGCGCAGGCCCTCGCCCAGGGCTGGCCCCGGGTGCAGACCCAGCCCTCGAGCTGCCCCGCCTCGGCGGCGATCAGGATGAGCCCCTTCAGCGACCCCCGGCGCTTGAGGGCCAGGAGGCGGGCGACGGCCCCGGGGTCGTGCGGGTCGCAGCCGAGCCCGTAGACCGCCTCGGTGGGGTAGGCGACGACGCCTCCCCGGCGCAACGCCCGCACCGCCTCGCGCAACCGGAACGGGGACAAGGGGGGCTCGGGACCCGCCGCCGGCGGGCCGGGGTGCGGGACTCGCCCGCCGGTCAACCTTCCTTCTTGGCCCGCCGCGGCCCGGGCCTGGCCGTCGGCGCTTTGCGGGGCTTTGCCCCCCTGGCGGCCCTGGGTGCCTTGGCAGCCTTCGGGGCCTCGGCCAGGAACTTCTCGCACTCCTCCAGGGTGAGCGACGCGGGGTCGCGGTCCTTCGGGATGCGGCCGTTGCGCTTGCCGTCGGTGACGTAGGGGCCGAAGCGCCCCTTCAACACCCGGACCCCCGTGCCCTCGAAGCGGCGGATCTCCCGCGCCGCGTCCGCCTCGCGCTTCGCCGCGATCAGTTCGAGGGCCCGCTCGAGCGAGACGGTGTAGGGGTCGTCGCCGGGCTTCAGCGACGCGAAGCTCCCCCCGAACTTCACGTACGGGCCGAAGCGGCCCACGTTGACGCTGACCGGCTCCCCCTCGGGCGTCGCACCCAGGTCGCGCGGCAACTGGAACAGGGCGAGCGCCTCCTCCAGGGAGATGGTGTCGAGCCGCTGGCCCGGCCGCAGGCCGGCGAAGCGGGGCTTCTCCTCGTCCTCCGGCGTCCCGATCTGGGCGAAGGGGCCGTAGCGCCCCATGCGCACCGTCACCGGCCGGCCGCTCGCGGGGTCCGCCCCCAGCTCCCGCGCCTGGGCCAGGTCCCGCCGGGAGACGGCGGCGTCCTTCTCCTTCACCTGGCCCTCGAACTCCCGCCAGAACTCCCGCAGCAGCGGCACCCACTCGCGCTCGCCCCGGGAGATGGCGTCCAGGTCGTCCTCCAGGCGCGCGGTGAAGTCGTAGTCCACGTAGTGCGAAAAGTGCTCGGTGAGGAATCGGTTCACGATGCGCCCGATGTCGGTCGGGCGGAACCGGCGGCTCTCGAGCTCGGCGTACTCGCGCTGCTGGAGGGTGGAGATGATCGACGCGTAGGTCGAGGGCCGGCCGATGCCGTACTCCTCGAGGGCCTTGACCAGCGAGGCCTCGGTGTAGCGCGGGGGCGGCTCGGTGAAGTGCTGCTCCGGGCGCACCTCGAGGAGCTCCACCACCTGTCCCTCCTCGAGGGGGGGCAGCCGGCGCTCCTCGTCGTCCTCGGTGCGGTCATCGCCACCCTCCCGGTAGACCGCCATGAAGCCGGGGTCGGCGACGGTCGACCCGGTGGCGCGGAAGGTGTTCCCCGGCCCGCAGGCGAGGTCCACCCCCACCGTGTGGAAGACCGCGGGGGTCATCTGGCAGGCGACCGTGCGCCGCCAGATGAGCTCGTAGAGCCGCAGCTGGTCCCGGCTCAGGTGCGCGGCCAGCTCCTCGGGCGTGCGGCTCACCGAGGTCGGCCGCACCGCCTCGTGCGCCTCCTGGGCGTTCTTGCTCCGGTTGGTGTAGACCCGGGCGCGGTCGGGCAGCTTGTCGACGCCGTAGCGCGCGGCGATGAGCCCGCGGATCTCCTCGAGCGCCTCCCGGGCGAGGGTCACCGAGTCCGTGCGCATGTAGGTGATGAGGCCGACCCGGCCAGCGCCGATGTCGACCCCCTCGTAGAGCTGCTGAGCGGTGCGCATGGCCCGCTGGGCGGAGAAGCCGAGCTTGCGCACCGCCTCCTGCTGCAGGGTGGAGGTGGTGAAGGGAGGCGCTGGGGTGCGCCGACGCTCCTTGCGCTCCACCGAGCGCACGGTCAGGCGGCCACCGGCGGCGGCGAGGAGCCCCTTCTGCACCCGCTTCGCCTCGGCGGCGGTGCGGATGCTGAACTGGCCGAGCTTCTCGCCCTGCCACTCGGTCAGCCGCGCCAGGAGCTCGCCGCCCTCGGCCCGGGCGTCGGCCTCGACCGTCCAGTACTCTTCTTGCTGGAACGCCTCGATCTCCTGCTCACGCTCCACGATGAGGCGCAGGGCCGGGCTCTGCACCCGCCCGGCGGAGAGCCCGCGCCGGATCTTCTTCCACAGCAGGGGCGAGAGGTTGAAGCCCACCAGGTAGTCCAGCGCCCGGCGCGCCTGCTGGGCGTTCACCAGCGGCATGGCGAGGTCCCGCGGGTGGGCCACGGCGTCCTGCACGGCCTGCCGGGTGACCTCGTAGAAGACCACGCGGCGCACGTCCTTGTTCTTCAGCAGCCCGCCCTCGGCGAGGAGCTCGCGCAGGTGCCAGGAGATGGCCTCCCCCTCGCGGTCCGGGTCGGTGGCGAGGAAGAGGGTGTCCGCCTTCTTCATCGCGCGGGCGATGGCGTCCACGTGGCGCTTGTTCTTCTCGATGGCCTCGTAGCGCATCTCGAACCCGCCGGTGGTGTCGACCGCGCCCTCCCGGGCCACCAGGTCGCGCACGTGCCCGTACGAGGCCAGCACCTGGAACTCCGGTCCCAGGTACTTGCCAATCGTGCTCGCCTTCGCGGGCGACTCGACCACCACCAGCTTGTTCCCCATCGAGCGGTCTCGCTGTCTTCCTCGTCACGTCACTCGGGCGCGGGCCGGGCGGTGGCCGCGTAGCGCCCGCCGCCGTGGGCCTCCACCAGGCCGCGCAGCTCGAGCAGAAGCAGGATGCTGGAGACCGCATCGGCGGTCAATCCGCTGCGCTCGACGACCGTGTCGACCCCGACGGGGTCGAAGCCGAGGCTCGAGAGGACCCGGCGGTGGTCCGGGTCGAGGGGCTCCTCCCCGCCCCCGGCCAGCCCCGCACCCGCCCCCGCCCCGGACCCGGCGGCTTCTCCCGCGGCGCCCCGGGGGACGTGCGCGAGGAGCCCCCCGAGGGCCTGGAGGACGTCGGCGGCCGATTCCACCAGCGTCGCCCCTTCGCGCAGCAGCACGTGACAGCCGCGCGCCAGGGGGTTGCGGACGGACCCGGGGACGGCGAAGACCTCGCGCCCCTCCTCCCCGGCCAGGCGCGCGGTGATGAGGGAGCCCGAGCGCAGGGCCGCCTCCACCACGACGGTCCCGAGCGCGAGGCCGGCGATGACCCGGTTGCGGCGGGGGAAGTGCTCGGGCAGCGGGGGCGTCCCCACCGGGTACTCGGAGACGAGCGCCCCTTCGGCCGCGATCCGGTGGGCGAGCTCCCGGTGGACGGCGGGATAGACCCGGTCGAGCCCGGTGCCGGCCACCGCGACCGTGAGCCCCCGAGCGGCGAGCGCCCCCTGGTGGGCCGCGCCGTCCACCCCGAGGGCGAGCCCGCTGGTGACGACCAACCCCGCCGCGGCCAGGTCCCGGGCGAGCTCGCGGGCGAGCTCCGCGCCGCCCGGGGTGGGGTTGCGGCTGCCCACGATGGCCACCTGGGGCAACTCGAGGACCTCGGGGTCACCGAGGACGTAGAGGACCTGGGGCGGATCGGCGGTACGCCGCAGCAGCTCGGGGTAGCGGGGGTCGCTCACGGGGATCACGTGGCGCCCGGGCCCTGCCGCCCAGGCGAGGTCCGCCTCGACGCCGGGGTCGCTCTCCTGGCGCAGGTGCTCGAGCGACTCGGGCGAGAGCCCGAGACCGGCCGGCGCATGCCGGGCGGCCTCCAGGACTGCGCCGGGGGACCCGAGCCGGGCCACGAGCGCGGCGAGACCCCGGCTGCCGAGGCCGGGGCACCGATGCAGCATCAGCCAGCAAGCGAGCTCGTCCATCCCTGGCGAACCTCGTGCGGAAGGTAACGCCGCCGGAGCGGCGGGACAGGCCCCCCGAGGTCGACTCCTCGGGATGGGCTTCCCGAGGGTGGCCTCCCCTAGGGTGTCGCGACCGTGTCGCTCACGTGCATCGCCCCGGTCGCCTCCATCACCAGCGCGTAGCTTACGCGCTCGAACGGGCGCACCACCATCACCACGCCGGCGCGGCGCGCGGGCAGCTCCACCTCGGGGTGGCCGCCCATGGCGTTCGCGATGGTGGCCGAGAAGATGTCGAGCGGCGTCGTGAACTTCGCCGCGTCCTCGGGGTTGTCCAGGTCCGGCACCCGGTGCATCGGCACGAATTGGTCGGTGACCACCTCGCCCTTCTGGTACACGGCGAGCACGTGCCCCGGCTGCAGGCCGTCGCGCGTGCCGCGGTCGATCACGACCGCCTGGTGCAGGCCCACCTGGCTCACGCCGTCGACCACCGAGATGATGGTCCCGGTGAGTTCCTGGTCCGGGGCGCGCGGCAGGAACGGCTCCCGGAGCACGTCGTCCTCGAGCGGCAGCAGGCGGTCGCCAGGCTGCACCTCGCGGGTGGAGCGGGTGACGGTCAGGGTGGCCGGGTCTCCGGCCTCCTCCAGCACCGCGTTGCCCACGTGGATCGCCTGGTAGCCCAGCACCTCCTCCGTGCCCGGCGAGCGGTACTCGGGCCCCTGACGGTAGATCCCGAAGCGCTCGACGGAGGTGTCGGCGAGCCGGCGGGCGAAGACGGCGTGCCCGGCGGTGCCCACCAGGTGCTCGCGCCCGGCGGCCAGCACGTAGGGGGCGCTGGTCAGGTCGTCGAACTCCAGCACCCGCGACTCCGTGATGAAGGGCCCGATGGCGTCGACCGGGATCAGGGGGATGGCGCGCTCGATGGGGGTCTCGCGCACTCCCGGGGAGAGCTTCACCACGCCGGGGCGGCGGGCGTGCTGGACCCGGTGGGCCCGGACCACGGGCTTGCCGTCCACGTACTCGAGCGTCAGGACGTCGCCCGGGTAGATCCGGTCGGGGTCGCGGACCTGGGGGTTGGCCCGCCAGATCTTCGGCCAGTGCCAGGGCTCGCGCAGGTAGTGCCCAGCGATGTCCCACAGGGTGTCACCGCGCTTGACCGTGTACCGTTCGGGTGCCCCCGGGGCGAGATCGACGGCGCCCGCCGCGAGCGGCAGGGCGAGCGCGAGGGTCAGGAGAACGGAACCGATGCGCGTGCTGTCCATGGTGGTCCCTCGAGAGTCCGGGTCCTGGCGAAGACCCAAAAAGCAGTTCGAATTATGGACTTAGAAAAGACTGATTACCAAGTTTCTTGACCAGGGCCGGCTCGGGCGGCAACGATACGTGAGAAAACAGCCACTTGAGTCCCCGCAGGGCTTGTGTTCCGGGCCTGCCACCCTTACTGTGGATGGAACGAGACCGCCCCCGAGCACCCCCATGGCCAAGCTCCCCATCCTGCACTTCCCCGACCCCCGGCTGCGCCGCAAGGCCAAGCCCGTGGAAAAGGTCGACGCCGATATACAGCGCCTGCTCGACGACATGCTTGAGACGATGTACGACGCTCCTGGGATCGGGTTGGCAGCCGTGCAGGTCAACGTGCCGCTTCGGGTGGTGGTCATCGACGTCTCGGAGGAGCACGACCAGCCGCTCTGCCTCGTCAACCCGGTCATCGTGGAGCGCCGCGGAACCGAGGAGATGGACGAGGGGTGCCTCTCGGTCCCCGGGTTCTACGAGCCGGTGGAGCGCTCCGAGTGGGTCCGGTTCCAGGCGCTGGACCGGGAAGGCCGGCCGCTCGATCGGGAGGCCGACGGGCTCCTCGCCGTCTGCATCCAGCACGAGTTGGACCACCTCGACGGCAAGCTCTTCGTCGACTACCTCTCCTCGCTCAAGCGCAACCGCATCCGCAAGAAGCTCGAGAAGGCCGACCGGGAGCACACCCCGGCGGGCGCGCCGGCGAGCCCCGCGCATCCCGCGATCTAGCGGGCACCCCGCGAACGAGCGTGCATCGCCTCCCCGTGCGCAGCACCCTCTCGCTTGCGTAATTCGCCAGTGCGCATCGTCTTCGCGGGCACCCCGGAGTTCTCCGCCGCGCACCTGGCGGCGCTGCTCGAGGCGGGCGAGGCCGTGGTCGCGGTCTACACCCAGCCGGACCGCCCGGCCGGGCGCGGCCAGCGCCTGCGCGAGAGCGCGGTGAAGCAGCTGGCCGCCGCCCGGGGGATCCCCGTGCTGCAGCCGGAGACCCTGCGCGGGGCGGAGGCCGCCGAGGCGCTCGCGCGCCTCGCCCCGGACCTGATGGTGGTCGTCGCCTACGGGCTCATCCTCCCCCGGGCGGTGCTCGCGACCCCCCGCCTGGGCTGCGTGAACGTGCACGCCTCCCTCCTCCCCCGCTGGCGCGGCGCCGCGCCCATCCAGCGCGCCATCCTCGCCGGGGACGCCGAGAGCGGGGTCTCCCTGATGCAGATGGACGAGGGCCTGGACACCGGGCCCGTGCTGTGCACCGTGCGCTGCCCCATCGCGCCCCGGGACACCGCCGCGACCCTGCACGACCGCCTGGCGGCCCTCGGGGCCGGGGCGCTCGTCCAGCTCGTGCAGGACCTCCACGAGGGCCCCGTCGCCGCCGTCCCCCAGCCCGCGGAGGGCGTCACCTACGCCCGCAAGATCGAGCGCGAGGAGGCGGAGATCGACTGGCGCGAGGACGCCGCCGCGCTGGAGCGCCGCGTGCGGGCGTTCAACCCCTGGCCGGTGGCGCGGACCACCCTCGGGGGGGAGGTCCTCCGGGTGTGGGAGGCCGAGGCGCTCGTCGGGGAGGGGCCCGGAGAGGCGCGTGTGGGGGCCGGGCCCGGGGCGGAGCCCGGAGGGGCGCTCGGTGGGGGTGGCCGCGGTGCCGGGCCCGGAGAGGTCCTCGCCGCGGGGCGCGAAGGCATCGAGGTCGCCACCGGGGCGGGGCGCCTGCGCGTCACGCTGATGCAGCTCCCCGGGGGGCGCCCCATCCGGGCCGCGGACTACCTGAACGCCCACCCCTCCCCGGTGGGCGCGGTGCTGGGCCGTCCGGGGTGAAGCGCGCTCGAGACGCCGTGAGTGCAGCCGGGCGGACAGGGGCTGGAGATCCCGGGGGTCGGGGTCCCACCGCCCGTTCCGCCGCCCTGACCGCCCTCCAGGGGGTACTCGCAGAGGACGAGAGCCTGAGCCTCGCCCTGCCGCGCGCGGTGGCGGGACTCGCGGACCCCCGGGACCGCGCGCTCGCCGAGGAGCTGGCCTACGGGGTGCTGCGCTGGCTGCCGCGGCTGGAAGCGGTGCTCGGGCAGGTGCTGGAGCGCCCGCTCAAGCCCCTGGAGCCCCTGGTACGCACCGCCCTGCTGCTCGGCGCCCACCAGCTCCTGCACACCCGCATCCCGCCCTACGCCGCGGTCGCCGAGACCGTCGCCCTCCTCGACGCCTCCGGGCGCGGCTGGGCGCGCGGGCTCGCGAACGCCGTGCTGCGGCGCATCGACCGGGAGCGGGCGGCACTCCTCGCCCGCGCCGAGGCGACCGACGAGGGGCGCTGGGCCCACCCCGCCTGGCTGGTGGACGCGGTCCGCCGCGCCTGGCCGGAGGACTGGGAGCGGGTGCTCACCGCCAACAACACCCACCCGCCCCTCACCCTGCGGGTCAACGCCCTGCGCACGACCCGCGAGACCTACCGGGACCGTCTTGCCGCCGCGGGCCTCGCCGCCCAGCCCGCGCCCCACGCTCCCCGGGGCCTCGTGGTGGACCCGCCCGTCGGCGTCGAGCGCCTGCCGGGATTCGCCGAGGGCCTCTGCTCGGTGCAGGACGCCGCCGCCCAGCTCGCCGCCCCGCTCCTCGCCCCCGCCCCCGGGGACCGGGTGCTCGACGCTTGCGCCGCGCCGGGCGGGAAAACCGCGCACCTCCTGGAGCTCGAGCCCCGCATCGCCGAGCTGGTGGCGGTGGAGCGGGACCCCCAGCGCGCCCGGCGCCTGGACGCCACCCTCGCGCGCCTGGGGCTGCACGCCACCACCCTCGTCGCCGACGCCGCCGAGCCCGGCACCTGGTGGGACGGCCGCCCCTTCCAGCGCATCCTGCTCGACGCCCCCTGCTCGGCCACCGGCGTCATCCGCCGCCACCCGGACATCAAGACCCGCCGATCCACCGCGCAGATCGCCGCCCTCGCCTCCGGCCAGCACCGCCTCCTCCAGGGGCTCTGGCCGCTGCTGGCCCCCGGCGGGGTGCTGTTGTACGCTACCTGTTCGGTCTTTCCCGAGGAAAACGAGGAGCCGCTCACCCGCTTCCTCGCCGTCCACGCCGAGGCGCAGCTCGTGCCCCTGGACGCGCCGTGGGGACGGGCCCGAACCGCCGGCCGGCAGATCCTGCCGGGAGACGATGGGATGGATGGCTTCTTCTACGCGCTCGTTCGCCGCAGGGGTTGACCGTTGCACACCGGCTCCCTGACGGCGCGGCTCGGCTGGGTCCTCCTGGCCGCCTTCCTCTTCGCCCCGGCGCACGCGGGCGAGGCGGGCTTTCGTGTCCGCGACGTCCAGTCCCGCCTGGTCGAAGGGGTCTACCGCGTGGACGCGACCGTGGACCTCGACCTGAGCCGCTCGGCCCGGCGCGCCCTCGAGAGCGGGATCGCCCTGCCCCTCCTCTACCGCTTCCGCATCCTGCGCAACCGTGACTACCTCTGGGACGCCGAGGTCGCCGAGTTGAACCAGCGCTACCGCATCGAGTACCACGCCCTGAGCGAGCGCTACGTCCTGGTGAACGTCAACGCCGGCACCGGGCAGGCCTACTCGAGCCTCAGCGAGGCCCTGCACGCCATCGAGAACCTGAAGTCCTTCCCGCTCATCGACGCCGAGCTCCTGCGGCCCGGCCCGCGCTACGCGGGCACGCTCCAGGTGCTGGTGGACAGCGAGGCCCTGCCGGTGCCGCTGCGCCTGCAGACCTGGGTGAACGAGTCCTGGCGGCTCGACAGCGAGCCCTTCCAATGGCCGCTCAACCCCTGATCCGCTGGGTCTCCGGCGTCGGGCCGCTCGCCGTTCTGACCCTCGTCCTGCTGGCAGCGCTCAAGCTGATGAGCGCCGCCACCGAGAACTCCGCCACCTTCGGGCGGCTCTACACGCTCCTCATCCTGGTGAGCCTGGTGGGCCTCGCCCTCCTCGCCACCCTCATCACCGTGAACCTGGTGCGCCTGCTCCGCCAGCGCCACGCGGGCGTCGCGGGCTCGCGCCTCGCCACCCGCATGGTGCTCATGTTCGTGCTGGTGGCGGGCACGCCGGTGCTGGTGGTGTTCTACTTCTCGCTGCAGCTCCTCGAGCGCGGCATCGACAGCTGGTTCGACGTGCAGGTGGACCGCGCCCTCACCGATGCCCTGGAGCTCAGCCGCAGCGCCCTCGAAACCCGCATGCGCGAGGTTCACCGCCTCACCCAGCAGGCCGCGGGCGACCTCGCCGGGGTGCCGAAGGAGCTCGCCACCACGCGCCTCGACGAGGTCCGCGAGCGCGCCGACGCCCTGGAGATGTCGGTGCTCTCGGCCCAGGGGCGGGTGCTCACCTCCATCAGCGCCGATACCGCGACGCTCCTCCCGCACCGCCCGGACGACGCGGTGCTCCTCCAGGCGCGCCAGTCCGGCACCTACGTGGGCCTCGACCCCCTGCCCCGCGCCGGGCTCGTGATCCGCTCCATCGTGCGGGTCCCCGACCTCACGCCGTCCTACGAGACCCGCTTCGTGCAGGGCCTCTACCCGGTGGCCGAGCGCATGAGCGCGCTTGCCGATACCGTGCAGTCCGCCTTCGCCAAGTACCGCGAGCTCACCTACCTGCGGGGGTCGCTGAAGACGAGCTTCATCCTCACCCTCTCGCTCGCCGTGGTGCTGAGCCTGCTCGGGGCGGTCTGGGCGGCCATCTTCTCCAGCCGCAGCCTCGCCGCGCCCATCCGTGACCTGGCCGAGGGCACCCGGGCGGTCGCGGGCGGCGACCTCGAGACCCAGCTGCCCCAGTCGAGCCGCGACGAGATGGGCTTCCTGGTGCAGTCCTTCAACGAGATGACGCGCCAGTTGGCCCGCGCCCGGGACGAGGCCCACCGCAGCCAGGAGGCGGTGGAGGCCCAGCGCGCCTACCTCCAGGCCCTTCTCGCGCAGCTCTCCTCGGGGGTGGTCACGGTGGACCGGGAGCGGCGGCTCGGCACCGCCAACACCGCGGCCGGCCAGATCCTCGACCTCGACCTGCAGGCCGAGACCGGCCGCCCCCTGCGCGCCATCGCCCAGACCCACCCCCACCTGCAGCCGGTCATCGACGCCTTCGAGCGCCACCTGGACGGCGAGGCCTCGGAGTGGCGCGAGGAGGTGGCCCTGTTCGGGCCGGCGGGCCGCCAGGTGCTGATGTGCCGCGGCACGCCGCTGGCGGGCATCGGCGCCCCCCTGGCAGGCCCCGGGGCCCCCCTCGCAGGGCTCGGTGGCGACCACGTGGTGGTCTTCGACGACATCACCGCCGTCATCCAGGCCCAGCGCGACGCCGCCTGGGGCGAGGTGGCCCGGCGCCTCGCCCACGAGATCAAGAACCCCCTCACCCCCATCCAGCTCTCGGCCGAGCGCCTGCGCCACAAGTACCTGGAACGGATGAAGGACAAGGACCGGGAGGTCCTGGATCGCCTCACCCACACCATCATCCAGCAGGTGGACTCGATGAAGGAGATGGTGAACGCCTTCTCGAGCTACGCCCGCAGCCCCCAGATCCGCCTCGAGCCCGCGAGCCTGAACGACCTCGCCCGGGAGGTGGTGGAACTCTACCGCTACAATCGGGGCGGCACCCCCATCGAGGCCACCCTCGACGCCCGGGTCCCGACCCTGGAGCTCGACACCGGGCGGGTGCGGCAGGTCCTGCACAATCTGATCAAGAATGCCCTCGAGGCCTGCGAGGGCCGCGAGGGGTGCGCGGTGGCCGTACGCACCCGGCTCCTCGAGGAGAAGGGCAAGCAGCAGGTGGAGATCGCCGTCGAGGACAACGGGCCCGGCTTCACCCCGGACGTGCTCGAGCGGGTGTTCGACCCCTATGTCACCACCAAGAGCCGGGGCACCGGCCTCGGGCTCGCGATCGTGAAGAAGATTGTGGAAGAGCACGGCGGCATGGTCCGCGCCGAGGTCCGCGCCGAGGGCGGGGCCCGTGTGCTGGCGCGGCTGCCTGCGGCGAGCGGGGCGGCCCGGCGTGAGGCGGAGCCGAAGGAGGGCTGATGAGCGCACCCTACATCCTGGTGGTCGACGACGAGCCGGACATCCGCGAGATCGTCCGCGAGATCCTGGAGGACGAGGGCTACCAGGTGGGCCTCGCGGAGAACGCCGCCGCGGCCCGTGAGTCCCGCCGCGCGCGCCGCCCCGACGCCACGCTGCTGGACATCTGGATGCCCGACACCGACGGCATCACGCTGCTCAAGGAGTGGTCCGAGAGCGGCGAGAACGACACCCCCATCATCATGATGTCGGGCCACGGCACGGTGGAGACCGCGGTGGAGGCCACGCGCCTCGGGGCCTACGACTTCATCGAGAAGCCCCTCTCGATGGCGAAGCTGCTGCTCACGGTGAAGCACGCCCTCGAGTCCGCGCGCCTGAAGCACGAGAACATCGGCTTGAAGCGCCAGGCCCAGCCCGAGGCCGAGCCCATCGGGCGCAGCGCCGTGATGCAGGCCCTGCGCCAGCAGGTGCGCCGGATCGGCCAGCACGACGCCGCCGTGCTGGTGACCGGCGAGCCCGGCAGCGGCCGCCAGGTGGTGGCGCGCTACCTGCACGCCAACAGCGCCCGGGCCGTGGGACCTTTCGTCGACGTGGGCGTCGCCGGCATGACCTGGGACGGGTCGGCGGTCGAGCTCTTCGGCAGCGAGGACGGCAGCCGCGTGCACTACGGCTGGCTCGAGCAGGCGAGCGGCGGCACGCTCTTCCTCAACGACATCGCCGACATGGACCTCGCCACCCAGGCCCGGTTGCTCGGCGCCCTGCAGCAGCGGGCCCTCCTGCGGCTGGGGGCCAAGGAGCCGGTGCAGATCGACGTGCGGATCGTCGCCGCGACCGGCCGCAACCTCGGCGAGGAGGTCGCCGCCCGGCGCTTCCGCGAGGACCTCTACTACCACCTGAACGTGGTCCCGCTGCAGGTCCCGGCCCTGCGCGAGCACGCCGAGGACGTCCCCGAGCTGCTCGAGTTCTACGTCAATCAGTTCGCGGTGCAGGACAAGCTGCCGTACCGGCGCTTTGCGATGGCGGCGCAGAACTATCTGCGTCAGTACAGCTGGCCCGGCAACGTGCGCGAGCTGAAGAACCTCGTCCAGCGCCTCCTCATCCTCGGCACCGAGGACGAGATCGACCAGGAGGAGGTGGAGACCGCGCTCGGCGCCATGCCGAGGAAGACCGTCCCCGGGCAGCTCCCGGGCTTCGACATGCCGCTACGCGAGGCGCGCGACCTGTTCGAGAAGGCCTACCTCGAGCACCTCCTCCAGGTCTCCGGCGGCAACGTCTCCAAGGTGGCCCAACGCGCGGGCCTCGAGCGCACGCACCTCTACCGCAAGCTGCGCGCCCTCGGGGTGGACACCAAGAAGGTCACCGGCGGCCCATGAGCGGTGCATGAGCGGTACATGAGCGGCACATGAGCGGCACATGAAGATCATCATCCTCGGCGCTGGCCAGGTGGGCAGCTCGGTCGCGGAGAACCTGGCGAGCGAGGCGAACGACATCACCGTGGTCGACTCCGACCCGGCCGGGCTCGAGCGCCTGCGCGACCGCCTCGACATCCGCACCGTGCTCGGGCGCGGCTCCCACCCCGATGTCCTGGAGCAGGCGGGGGCGGCGGACGCCGACATGATCCTCGCGGTCACCAACAGTGACGAGACCAACATGATCGCCTGTCAGGTGGCCTACACCCTCTTCCACACCCCCACCAAAATCGCACGCGTGCGGGCCGGGGAGTACCTCAACCACCCCGAGCTCTTCGGCCAGGAGGCGCTCCCGGTCGACGTGATGATCAGCCCCGAGCAGCTCGTCACCGACTACATCCAGAGCCTGGTGGAGACCCCGGGCGCGATGCAGGTGCTCGACTTCGCCGGCGGCCGGGTGCGCCTGGTCGCGGTCAAGGCCTACCACGGCGGGCCACTCGTGGGCCAGGAGCTGCGCGCCCTGCGCGAGCACATGCCGCGGGTCGACTCGCGGGTCGCGGCCATCTTCCGGCAGGGCCGGCCGATCATCCCCGAGGGGACCACCGTCATCGAGGCCGACGACGAAGTCTTCTTCGTCGCCGCCCGCGAGAACATCCGCAAGGTGATGAGCGAGCTGCGCGAGACGGACAAGCCGGTGAAGCGCGTGCTGCTCGCCGGCGGCGGCAACATCGGCCTGCGCCTGGCGCGCGCACTCGAGGCCCACTACCAGGTCAAGCTCATCGAGCGCGACCCGGCGCGGGCGCAATTCCTCTCCGAGCAGCTCGACCGCACCATCGTGCTCACGGGCGACGCCGCGGACCAGGACCTGATGAGCGAGGAGCACGTGGACGCGGCCGACGTCTTCTGCGCGGTCACCAACGACGACGAGGTGAACATCCTCGCGGCGATGCTCGCCAAGGGCATGGGCGCGCGCCGGGTGATGGCGCTCATCAACCGGGCGGCCTACGTGGACCTGGTGCAGGGCGGGGCGATCGACATCGCCATCTCACCCCAGCAGGCGACCATCGGCACGCTGCTCGCGCACGTGCGCCGGGGTGACGTGGTGATGGTGCACAGCCTGCGCCGCGGCGCGGCCGAGGCCATCGAGGCGATCGCCCACGGCGACCCCAAGACCTCGCGGGTCGTCGGCCGGCGCGTGGACCAGGTCCCGCTCCCCCCCGGCACCACCATCGGCGCCGTGGTGCGCGGCGACGCGGTCCTCATCGCCCACCACGACACCGTCATCGAGTCCGACGACCACGTCATCCTGTTCCTCGTCGACAAGCGCCGCGTCGCCGACGTGGAGCGCCTGTTCCAGGTCGGCGTCACCTTCATCTGACGGAAATGGGGACATTCTGGTTTTCCGCGGGGAAACGGGGACATTCTGGTTTTCCATTTCTGGTATTCCACTCCTGGGGTTCCACTCACGAGGACGGTGAAGGTCACATGACATCGATCCTGCGCAGGACCCTTCCGGCGCTCCTGGCGGCCAGCGTGGCGCCGCTCTCCTGGGCGGCCGACTTCTCGAGCGAGCCCTATCTGCTGCGCCTGTTCCTCGGACTCGACCGCGCGAGCAACTACGCCGACACCGCGGGCCGCCAGGCCTCCATCGCCTACCCGGGCGGCTCCTCGGCCAACCCCGCGGGCGACGCGGCCCGGCCCCGGCAACGGGCCGAGGTGACGCTCACCGGCATCGGCGCGGCCGGCGACAACGGGTCGACCCTCCTCGCCTTCCCGGCGACCCTGGCGGTGCCGACCGACGAGAACACGGTGCTCTCGTTCGCCTACGCCTACACCGACACCCCGGACGCCGACACCCGGCAAGGCCTCGAGAACCACGTCCGGTCGAACGAGTTCTTCCTCGGACTCGCGCGGCGCGTGACGCCGGCGACGTCAGTGGGCGGCCAGGTGCGGGTGGTGGATTCCACCATCGACGAGGAGTCCCGCGAGGCGGCGATCGGCTTCCTGCCGGCCCGGCTCGAGGTCGACGTGCGCTCCGTCGACCTGACCCTCGGGGTGCAGACGGACCTCACCGACACCGTGCGCCTCGGGGCCATGGCGAACGTCGGGCGCGGGACGACCAACGACACGATCCAGAACCTCGCCCCCATCCCCGTCTTTCCACCCTTCGTCGTCATCCCCTCGGGCATCGAGCTCGACCGGTTCGACGACACCATCCACACGTGGTCCGCAGGGGTCGGCGCCGCTTACCTGCCCTCCCCGGCCCTCGGGGTCTTCGCCGACGCGACGTACGACCGGGTGCACAGCCGCGTGGGCGGCCACGCGGACATCGGGCGCTTCGCGCTCGGGGTGGAATCCCGGCCGGGACCCGCCTGGCTCGCCCTGCGGGCGGGCTGGACCCTCGACACGGAGTCCGAGAGCACCGTCAGCGCCGGGCTCGGTCTCTACCCCGTGAAGGGCGTGCGGGTGGACCTCGCGGTGCAGCGCAACGCCGCCCCCGAGATCCATCGCGAGTTCGGACGGATGGACCTGCTCACCGCCTCCGTGGCCGTCGACTTTTGAACGTAAAACGGTAAAACGGGGACATTCTGGGCGGAAACGGGGACATTCTGGGTTTCCGCTAACGGAAACCCAGAATGTCCCCGTTTTACCCTTAGCGGAAACCCAGAATGTCCCCGTTTCCGTTTTCGGTTCCGGTGCCGCGGGGGTCGGGGCGGGCGGGGCGATAGCTTTCGCTGTTGTAGACCTCCCAGAAGGCCTCGTTCGGCTCGCCCTCGGCGTCCCGGTACTCGGGGCGGATGCCGAAGACCTCCGTGCAGTCGGGGAGCACGCTCTTCTTCACCCGGCGCCCGTGCAGCGGCCCGTGCTCGAAGAGCCCGCCCGCCTCCCAGAGCACCCGCTCACGGGTGATGATCTGGTTCGGCCGGGCGCTCTGGGCGAGCCGCGCGGCCACGTTCAGGGTGTCGCCCCACACGTCGAACCAGAGGCGCCCGGCGCGGGTCCGCCCCGAGGCGTCGGGCAGCACGTGGCTCGTGTCGATGACGCCGGCCGCGACCGGGCCGATGGTGACCCCGATCCGAGCGGGCCACATCACGTAGCCGCCGTCCCGGACCTTGCGCAGCACGCCCTCGGCCTCCCCCAGCGGGGGCAGTGAGCGCCGGAACCGGAGCATCGCCAGCAGCGCCCCGATCGCCGCCCGGTGCATGTGCACGGGGCCACCCTCCATCCCGAGTCCCGCGATCGCGATGCGGGCGTCACCCTCCGCGCGCAGGGGCTCCACCCCGACGCTGAGGCAGGCGTCGTCGAAGCGCAGCCAGAACTCCCGCATGGCGGCGACGATCCGCTCGGGGAGCATCTTCTCGCACGACTGGCTGAACCCCACCGCATCGCAGAAGAGCAGCACCACGTGGCGCGTCGAGGGCTCGACGAAGCCCTGGCGCGCGTAGCGCTCCGCCACGGGGCCCGTGAGGGCACTCGAGAGCAGCTGCATCGCCCGCTGGCGCTGCAGCTCCGCCTCCTCGCGCTGGCCCTCGGCGAGCTGCCGCTGGCGCTCTGCCTCGGCGTGCTGGCGGACGGCCTCGGCACGCTCGCGCTCCGTCTCCGCCCGCTGCAGCTCGAGCTCCACCGTACGCCGGCGCAGGCGGAGCTCCGCCATGCTGCGCTGGCGATAGTTACGCAGGTACCAGAGGTTGAGCACCACCCCGAACACGGCCGCCGCAGCCGGCAGCGTGAGCGTCGCGGAGAACTGCAGGAGCGCCTGGGACTCCATGCCCGTGGTAGCGCCCGCCACGAGCGGCACCAGCAGGGAATAGGCGGCCAGCGCCGCGAGCTGCCCCGAAGATAGGGGAAAGATCGTCAGTACGACCAGATTCGCGAGCACGTAGCTCGGCATATGGTAGGCCGCTCCATGGGAGAGCCCGAGCTGCAGGCCCTCGCCCCCGAGCGCCGCCAGTGCGCAGAGCGCGACGACGAGCCGCACGGTGGAGATCGGGGCCGCGCGCCGGGGAACGACCAGCACGAGCAGCGCCCCCGCGACGGCCAGGACCAACGGCAGAATGACCGCGAGCCGCGGCCCGAGGGCCCCTCCCCCCATGCCCGCCACAACGTCTGGGGCCTCCTGCGCGAACCACAGATGGAGAAAGATGGTCGCGATCCAGAAAGGGATGACGGCGGCCGCGAGCCAACGCACACGGCAGAGCCCCTGCTCCACGAACCGCGCGAGGTAGCGGGGCCGCCCCAGCACCGGTGCAGCCTCGCAGACGGTGAGGACCCGGTCGATGAACGAAAAGGGAGTCCAGTCCATCTTCCCCCTCAGTCGACGCACACCTCGCACGCCGACACCGCGTCGTGGCGCACGAGCGACCCGGTCAGATCGCCCACGCGATCGAGGCCGTGGCGGTCCAGGTACGCCAGGATACCGGCGTTCACCTTCGGACACACCAGCGGGTCGTAGAAGAGCGCGGTACCGATGCCGACGGCGCTCGCCCCCGCGATGAGGAACTCGAGGGCGTCCTCGGCGCAGGTGACCCCGCCCTGGCCGATGATGGGCACGCCGTGGGGCG
>ERZ1645192.1790-NODE-1790-length-17895-cov-13.200841_pt1 | contig 17895 bp, 15 predicted proteins | sample MGYA00575354_ERZ1645192 | MGnify/ENA primary metagenome ERZ1645192 (study PRJEB40844, sample SAMN11349763) | freshwater sediment metagenome | isolation source: river sediment | host: Sediment | place: India: Faizupur Khadar , New Delhi | collected 2017-02-21 ... | reverse complement strand
CGGGGATAAAGTGCTGACGTATTCAACTTAGGTTTGGGTCAGCATAACATAGTACTGACCTTATGCGGCGGCGCGTTAGATGCCCGCAGCTTGCTGCGCGGGTGCGCCGCAGCCGTTTCACTGGATGTGAATATCTTGGCCGCTTTTTCATATCTTTTCGAGATGATCTGGAAAAAACAATGTGCACCATAATCGTTGAATGGCAGATAGCCCATCTCGTCTATGATGAGTAGATGAAATTTCGAAAGCTCTCGCAGCTTTTCATCCAATTTTTTGGCTTTATCCGCGGCTTCAAGTTTTTCTACCAGGTTCGAAGCATTGGCAAAATACACCTTGAATCCCGCCTCAATAGCCTCAATACCCAAAGCGATGGCCAGATGCGTTTTTCCCACTCCTGGCGATCCAAGGAAGAAGATGTCCTCTGCATTGCGAATGAATCTCAATGATGTCATCTCTCTAATAGCAGCTTTATCAAGGGATGGCTGATATTTGAAATGGAAATCAGAAAGCTTGCAGGACTATAATCGACAAAAAAGGAACTTCGTGAGAGCTACCTGGCACATATACCACAGATGGGAATCTAGCCCTCGAATGAAAATCTATTTCTCCTAGTCTATTCTATTAGCAGACCAAGTATAAGTTTCTGAGACCTCTGCAGAATATGAATCGTCGCCTGTCACGGTCATATGTGTAAGGACCGATCCACTTCCACTCATGGTATTCTCGTCAATGATTCCATCGCGAGATTGAGATGCCTCGGATACACTTGCATAATTTCCAGAGCTGTCACGGAATTCTTGGCTATCCTGAAGGCGGATTGAATCACCATTTTGGATCCACTCGCCTGTGAAAGTCATATAGGATGTAGATTCAGTGAAAGTGCCATCGCTATGGAACTCGATTGTGGAATCCCATTCATCTTTTGAATCAGGCCCGCGTGTCACTTTTTCGCTAGATGACTCCCAACTTTTCCTTATAAAGTGGAGAGCCCATTTGCCAACAACGCTGTTTTCAGAACTATGTGTTGTATCAGATGTTGCGGATTTCGTTAAGAACGCATGCTTTTCACATGTTTCAGCTATTTCCTGATCCCAGCTATTAGTTTCATATCCATCGGCGGAAACTCTGAATGACCAGGTTCCCGGCACTCCTTCTATTGTAACGTAACCGCTGTTCGCAGTCATCCTATCAAAACTACTGCCTGAACCTTCCATACCAGTAACCCTAGCACCGTAGATCAAAGGTCCGCTTGCACTTCCATCATGAACATAGAGTGTCAGAGTCACAGGTCCAGCAGTTACAGCAGATTCTTGTTGAGTGGATTTCGTCAATATTGCACGCTTAGTACATTTTTCTCTTATCTCCTGATCCCAACTTGCGGTTTCATAACCATCTGCAGAAGTTGTAAACGACCAGGTCCCTGGATCTCCTTCTATGATAACATAACCACTGCTATCAGTCATCTCTTCGATGTGGTTGCCGGAACCGTCTTTGCACATGACTCGAACACCAGGAATGACTGGGCCTTTTTTATCGCTATCATGGATATAGAGGGTTAAGGTGACTTTCGGTATGATCCCTGATAACTTATCCAGTTCATCCTGTCCTTCTTTTAAGTATGCTTTGTAATCACCATTTTTCCACGTAGACCAGGGATACCAGTAGGTCCCGCCATTTGAGATTTCTAACGCAGCATCTGCGTTATTGCCAGGATCAAAAAGATCTAATGCATTATAATTCTGATGATGGCATAAATTGATTTGCCAAAGGCCAACAGAGTATCCCAGCGCTTGGTCCCCAAATGCTGAAGGATTTCCACTGCTTTCAGCCATCGCAACTGCATAAGCTGTAGCTCTTATGCTCTCCTCCGATTTGCCTGGAACGTCTCCATCTGGAAATTTTTCCATCACGATGCGAGCGAGGTCTTCTTTTGATAGACTTCCGCTTGCATCGACTTTGTTTTTCCATTTAGAATTATCGATCAATAGAAATGGATATTTTGTTTCTGTTTTAGTCACTGACATAGTCCATGTGTTGGTCACATAATCCTCTTTGGAAGCCACAAACTGCCAGTTGCCAGGTTCGCCCTCAATAACTGCATATCCGCCTACATCTGTTATTCTATCAAATGAATTGCCCATTCCATCTTGCCCAGTTATTCGCACACCAGAAAGTACAGCTGGAGTATGAGTATTATCTGGTGCGCATCCGCATTTCATGGCTAATGTAAGTTCAACTTTTTTTGATGTCGTGCTTTCTTCGAATGACAGCACTGAGCCGGTTATCATTAGAAATGCCAATATCGCTACATAGAAATATGCTTTTATCATTTCTCCTCCTTTGCCATCTTTGCAATTACATGATCAAGCGAATGTCTTTCGAGTCAACCACCTGCAAATGAGGCCAAGAGAGAGCCTCATCAATAGGGTGATCCTAGCATGCTTGCTTGAGCATGCCCGAGCAAGGCATCAAGCAATCGTTTGCGAGCAGTGGAACAATTTTCCCATCCATCATTGTAGATGGCCTCTGATTACGCTACCTGCCATACCCGAATGGTTCCGTCACCATTTCCCGATGCCAAGATGTGACCGTCAGTGCTGAATGCCACAGAATTTGCCCAGATGGTGTCCAATGTCTGCAACTTTGTGCCATTTTCTACATCCCATAACTCCAAGTGACCCTCACCTCCCGAAGCCAGAATGCGACTATCTGGGCTGAATGCCAACAAATTCACGGATACTACAGCTGTAGGTAGAGTCCTAATTTCGATGCCGTTTTCCACATCCCATAGAGTAAGAGTGGAAAAGCCTCCTGAAGCCAGTATACGACCATCGGGGCTGAAGGCTACGCTCTCTTCATAGTCTGAGCGGCCTTCAAGTGTGCGAGTCAGTGAGCCATTCAAAACATCCCATAGCTCAACCATGCTATTACTTGCAGACGCAAGTGTGCGACCATCGGGGCTGAATGCAATATTCATAGGGTCATTATGGCTAGATAGGATCGTGAGTTCTTTGCCACTTTTTACATCCCACAAAGTCACAAAACTGCTGTAAGAATATGAGAAGTCAGTGCCTAATGAGGCCAAAGTTCGGCCGTCGGGGCTGAAGGCAACATTAGAAACCCCATCCGAAGGGCCAGACAATGTACGAAGTTCTGTGCCGCTCTCCACATCCCAAAGCTTTATTGTGCCGTTTCCAGCTCCTGACGCCAGGGTGTGACTGTCAGGACTGAATGCCACGCTTGTAATCGAACTGGATTTATTAGATAGCGTTCTCAGCTCTGAACCGCTTTTCACGTCCCACAGCTTCATAGTGCGATCAAAGCTGGCCGAAGCCAGAGTATGGCCATCGGGGCTGAAGGCAACACTAGTGACACTATCAGAATGGCCAGATAACGTATGCAACTCCGTGCCGCTCTCCACATCCCACAACTTCACTGTGCCATCATTGCTTGCCGAAGCTAGAGTTCGACCATCGGGACTAAACGCAACGCTGCTTATTTCGTCATAATTTTGATGGCCTGCCAAAGGCCGGATCTTTTCTTCTCCAGTCACGTCCCACAAGGTGACCTTGCCATTGCTACCTCCTGAAGCCAAGGTATGGCCATCTGGACTTATTGCCAGACGGTATGTCGAACCATAATCCTGGGAGAGGCCAGATAAATTCTGCAGCTCCTTTCCGCTTTCCACATCCCATAGCTTCAGATTCACTGGATGGCTACCGCTGGCTGAAGCCAGAGTACAGCCGTCGGGGCTGAAGGCAACACTAGTGACCTCATAAGAATGGCCAGTCAATGTGCGCAACTCTGTGCCATATTCCACGTCAAAAAGCTTCACTGCATTGTCAGAGCATGTCACTGCCATAGTGCGACCATCTGGACTGAATACTGGGGAATGCGAAATATTTTGGCTATACAATCTCCAAATCCTTTTCCCACTTACCATATCCCACAGTTCAAAAGTGTCATCAAAGTCATATACAACTGCACCCAATATGCGGCCATCGGGATAAAATGCTGCGCAGTCCAAAATGTAAGGGGGATTCGATTGTGTAGTCTGCAAATTCAAGCCGGTTTCTACGTCCCACAGGGTCATAGTACTGTTGGAAGCACTTGAAGCCAGTATCCTGCCATCGGGGCTAAATGCTACACTGCGCATTTCACTGGATGGAGTGCCGATCACTTTTTTCAGTTCGGGTTCGACCATTAAACCTGTTGTTTCTGAAATCTGGTTAGCTGGAAACAACTCAAATCCAAAGTCGATCTCCGACTCATGTGCATCGACAAGCTCCACATCCTTCACACCAGTATCCGGAGATGTGGCTGTCCAGTTCTCCTGGATGTTGACCACTGCCTTGTAGCTTCCTGGCAAGAGCCCTGTGAAGATGTAGTACCCTTTCCTATCCGTTTCTTGAGCAACCAAGCCGCCATCGGGCTTCAGCAGTAAGGTCTCCCAGCCCTCCAGCCCGGGCTCATCCGCTCCCCGGACCCCGTCGCCGTTGCTATCATCATAGACCCGGCCCGAAATGGAGAGCGTGCCAGGCTCCTCAGCTGCATCCTCCGAAGATGCCGGGAGAAGGACAAAGATCACAAGAATTGCCAGAACCATCAGCTTTGCATACGTGCTAACCATGGAAATCTACCCTTCCAGTTGATTCAGTCTGCAAGTTGTTCTCACCATATAAATATTGATCGAGACGATCTTGCTGCTTCTTATTCAACGGATGCTGGCAGACATTATTTCCCAATTGAGAGGGGACACAATTGATGAGTTCTTCGAAAAACCTATCGATCGGAAACTGCTACATAATATTAATACTATTACATATAATATAATATCAGCAACTACTTATTATGAATGTCGAGGCTACAACCTACTGTACACGATAGTAAGATAGACCTTGAGATTGAGGGAACATGCTATGCAGATAGGGCTTTTGATGGCGTTAAAACCCGAAGATGCAGCCCACCTACTGATTCATCGGTGATGCAGAATCGATATATCCTTCATACACTTTGATTTGCTCAAAAAATCTATCACCAGTCAACATTTATAACATTTCGCCTTGGGGCTTTGGCGCAGCTTCTGCAAACATCTCTGCCATCTGAATCTTGAATCAAATCTGACTTCGATGTCGGATTGCCGCATACGCAGCATCTACCAACGCCTGTAGCCTCCAGGATCTTCCTGTCTTATTCAGTCTCACTGCGGAGCGACATCCCATGATTTATGTGGCCTCTGACCTGAGCCTGTGTGGTGCCTGGCTGGACTATCCCTGATAAAATCGTGGTTCAATGAGCAGGCATACAAAGGTGGTCTTCCAGTCCGGCCGCTTTTGCCTCATCCGGGGGCTCGCCCAGATCCTGGAGAGGAGAAGCATAATAGAGACGGACTTCGCTATCGATCCTACTGCCGCCAGGAAGACGGTCTGCGAAGAGTCTGGAGGATTTATCATTATCATTAGTGTAAAGATTCCAAAATAACATATCAATATTTAGTACCAAGTAAAGCTTACTAATATTATGCCATTTGTGAGTAAGCGCCTGCCCTAATATTGTCTGAGGATGAACTAAAACATTTAAAACTGGTCCTTAAGTCAAGAACACAACCGGCGAGAGCAATTGAACGTGCGAGGATTCTCCTCGAATTTCATGAAGGCAAATCAGTTTCAGAAATAGCACGAGGGCTAAACACCAATAGGCCAAAAGTTGAACGCGCAAAAAATAATTTTAATAATTATACGCTTTTAAATTGGTTTATAATCAAGAAACATATAAGTTAAATGCAGATTATGACCGCAGATCCTATAGACAAAGCCGGGCCAAACTGGCCGCATAACCGCCTCATCAGAGAGAAAAGCCCCTACCTGCTCCAGCATGCCAGCAATCCCGTAGATTGGTATCCCTGGGGAGAAGAGGCATTTGCCGCCGCCCGGCAACTGGACAGGCCGGTATTCCTCTCCATCGGCTACTCCACCTGCCACTGGTGCCATGTCATGGCTCGCGAGTCCTTTGAGGATAAGGACGTGGCAGAGATGCTCAACAGGTCCTTCGTCTGCATAAAAGTGGACCGGGAGGAGAGGCCGGACATAGATCAGGTCTACATGAGCGCAGCCCAGGCCATGACCGGCAGAGGCGGCTGGCCTCTTTCCATCATCATGACCCCGGACAAAAAGCCCTTCTTCGCCGCCACATACATCCCCAGGAGCGGGCGCTTCGGTCAGGCGGGCATGATGGAGATCATACCCAAGATTAAAGAGATATGGGACAATCACAGAGAGGAGATCACCGACTCGGCAGACCGCATCCTGGACCACTTGAAGCAGAGGCAAAGCAGGTCCGCGGCTGCAAGACTTGCGGCAGCAGGACCAGAAGCCGCAAGCCCGGTGCCGGACGCCTCCGGCATAGAGAGCCTTCTGAAGACGGGCTACGATGCCCTTTCATCCCTCTACGACCCTCAAAATGGAGGCTTTGGCAGCGCCCCCAAATTTCCCACACCTCATAATCTGCTCTTTCTGCTGCGCTACTGGAGGAGAAGCGGGGAGGAGCAGGCCCTGCAGATGGTGGAGGAGACGCTACAGGCCATGCGCCGGGGCGGCATCTACGATCACATCGGATTTGGATTTCACAGGTACTCCACCGATGCCGAGTGGTTTGCCCCCCACTTTGAAAAGATGCTCTATGACCAGGCGCTGATGGCCATGGCCTACACCGAGGCCTACCAGGCAACAGGAAAGGAGGAATACTCGGCATCGTCCAGGGAGATCCTGGATTATGTCTGCCGGGACATGGCCGGCCCGGAGGGCGGCTTTTACAGCGCCGAGGATGCGGACAGCGAGGGTGTGGAGGGCAAATTCTATACCTGGAGCGCCGAAGAGCTGAAGGATGTCCTGGGAGACGAAGACTTCAAGCTGCTGGTGAGGCTCTTTGATATTCATTTAAACGGCAACTATGAAGCAGGACGAAACATCATGCGCCGCACGTCGAGCATCCCAGATGCGGCAGCGGTCATGAAGGTCGAGGAGAGCCACCTATCCCGGCGTCTGGAGGGCATGAGGTCCAGGCTCTTCTCCGCCAGGGAGAAGAGGATTCACCCGCTCAAGGACGACAAGATCCTCACCGACTGGAACGGCCTGATGATAGCATCCCTGGCTAAAGGCGCCCAGGCATTCGATGAGCCCCGCTATGCTCAGGCTGCCGCCAGGACAGCCGACTTCATCCTGGGCCGGATGCAGGCCGGCCTTCATGGCAGTTCAGCCCCTTTGCACAGGGGCTCGCCGCAGAAAAAGCGTCTGCTGCACCGCTACCGCGGCCAGGCGGGCATCTCCGCCCACCTGGACGATTATGCGTTCTTCATATGGGGGCTGATTGACCTCTACCAGGCGACATTCGAAGTCCGGTATCTGAAGGAGGCTCTGCGGTTGGGCGCTACTATGATGGAGCTCTTCAAGGACCCAGAATCGGGCGGACTGCTCTTCTCTGCAAATGATGCAGATGACCTGCCCTACAGGTCGATAGATTACTATGACGGAGCCATTCCTTCCGGAAACTCGATTGCCCTGCTCTGCCTGCTCCGCCTCTCCCACCTATCCGGAGAATCGCAATGGGAGGAGAAGGCCTGGGATCTGGCGCGCGCTGCTCTGCCGTCTGTGCGCGGGCAGGCGGCAGGCCACAGCATGATGCTCTGCTCTTTAGACCTGGCAGCAGGCCCGGCGGTACAGGTCGCCCTGATGGAAGGAGCCAGGAATGGAAGAGAGGAGATGGGACGGATGCTCCGGGCCATAAGAGACTGCTTTCTGCCCAATTGCTCCGTTCTGCTGGTGGACGGAGAGGAGATAAGGGAAATCGCCCCGTTCACCAAAGATATGGAGCCTGTGCAGGAAAAGTCCACGGCCTACATCTGCTCCGGCAGACTCTGCAGCCTTCCTGTTACAGGCCTGCCCGGTCTTCTCGCATTTTTGGATAAATCTGAATGAGAGGGACCCGTTGGATTTCGCGTAGACATGCATGTCGACAAAAATAAATACTAACAGCTTGGAAGTAGCCCTTGAGGAGATCCAAATTTCAGAAAGTGAAATGGCATCCGATCCGGACAGGCACCGTAGCCTCAGCAAATACCGTAGAGGATTCTCTCTACATACTTTCAAGACCCAGAAAACTCTGCAAAAACGCAAGATTGCGCCTTGCGGCATGAGATCAAAGCGCTTATTTTATAGCAGCAACGGCCTGATTTCAAACAGGTCCATTAACTCACACGCTGGTCATGCGGTGATGATCTAAATGAACAAACGGCGAGATCATATTCCTAAAAAGGATATCATGTACACCTTAAAAGAAGATGACTCTCAATATATAGTAAATGAGAGTTACTTCTACAAGACCGAGCCGTACTATACCATCGTCAAGAACGAGAACCTCGGCGTAAAGACCACACCCAGCAGCAGCGATGTACTGGATGCTTACATAGTGCCCATCTGTCTGGAGAGGGCAAAGCTGGCAGGCATCCCGGTCTGCGACTGGATTATCTCCAATCAATACGTCTCACTTCCCGCCATCGTCTACGGCCTCAATTACTTCTCCACCCCATCCGACCACTTCCTGGTGGCCAGCCTCGATGAGGCCAAGAAAGCCATCAAGCATGTGACCAACCGGGGCAGGTATCCCTTCTGCTATCAGAAGATCAGCGACACCGCCTCCGTGCGCAAATGCGTTTCCATATTCGGCAAGGCCATAAACTGCTGCGAGCCCGCCCGCTCCCTGGCAGAGAAGGTATACGATGTATTCAAGCTGCCTTTGGTGGAGATTGTGCTGGTCAAAGACGATTCGGGCTGCCGGCTGTCATCGCTGGCCCCCGTAAAGTATTCGCAATTATCCAGAGATGAAACAGAAATGTTGCAGGACCTTCTGGACAAAAAGGTGAAAGGCATTGAGTAAGCTAGGCATCTTTGTCAATCGACAGACTTTGAGCAGCTCTGAACAGCTCACGGCAGTGGTTAAGTGCCGGGACGTAGCAGAGAGCATGGGTCACACAGTCGAGTTCATCTTCCCGGTGGACATCAAGAAGATACCAAAACTGGACGCGCTCTTCATTCGCGCCAACACCGATCCCATGAATGCGACCTACGTGGCGGCCAGGATGGCGCAGATGTACAATGTGCCGGTGATAGACGATCCCATGTCCATCAGGATCTGCGCCGACAAGATCAACATGTACATGCACCTCATGAAGGATAACGTCTCCATGCCGCAGACCAGGTTCTTGAAGAAGAAGGAATTGGATGAGCAAGAGGCCCGACAGCTCTTTGCCGACCTCGGCAATCCTCTGATCTTGAAGGAGCCGTCCACGTCCTTCTCCGCCAGGGTGGAGAAGGTAACAGCCCCGGAAGAGCTCTTGAAGGTGTCCAGGAGATTCTTCAAGCTCTCCGACTGGATTGTGGTGCAGGAGTACATCGAAAGCAGATTTGACTGGAGGGTGGGGGTCATAAACGGCCAGCTCCTTTACGCCTGCCGGTACATCATTCCCTCTGAGACCTTCAAGATCCAGGCATCAGTAAACGGCCATATAGTCTACTGCGATGTGGAGAGCGTGCCCGCCGACCAGGTGCCGCCTGAGGTAATTGATCTGGGAAAAAGGGCTGGCAATGCCATGGGCCGGGGATTGTATGGAGTGGACATCAAAGAGAGCAATGGAAAGCTCTATGTGATAGAGGTCAACGACAACCCCTCTTTAGAAGGTGGAGAGGATGCCCATTACCCGAACATGTTCGGCAAGATCATATCCTATCTGATGACGGGAGACGTTACCGGCTATGCCGAGGTGCAATCCCTGAAGGCCTTCGGCCCGCAGGGCTTTGAGGGGGAGTACGGCCTGGGAGCTGACACTGCCATAGCCAATGCTCCAGAGATGGCAGAGAACGAGAGCTACTCCTACAAGATAGACTTCTCTGAGCGGTAAGATTATTTCTTTTTCAACATTAAATTTACGAGATGATATTTAAATGGATTCCAATCTATGCGATGCCATAAGCCAGGCTTGCAGCCGCTGCCATCTCTCTGGTGGCTGCTGCTTTGAAGCCAGGCCTCCTTTGAGCCAGGAGAGAATAGACATTCTGCGGGACAATGGCGTTCCTGCCGACTGCGTGGAGTTTGCAGGATACAGGAGGCTGCGCCTGAGGCAGGACGGCTTTTGCGTTCTCTTTCACGAAGGCAAATGCAGCATTCACTCCATCAAGCCTGAGACCTGTGTGGCCGGGCCGTTTACATTCGATATCAAAGATGGAAAACTGCAGATATTCCTCAAGAGAGAGAGCATCTGCCCCATGGTCAGGTTCCTGAAGGCCGATCGAAAGGCTTACGACGGAATGTTTGAGACAGCAGTCGAAAAGATCACTGACCTGGTCAAGGCTGTTCCCCATGATGAGATGGCCGAGATACTGAAGATCGACGAGCCGGAGACGGATCTGGTGGCAGAGATAGCCCTCTCGGACAAATGAAAGATGAGACAATGAAAGGAAAGATGGACTCAACAAAAACTGAAACAGACAGAGGTCTGACGGTGAAGAGAAGGCTTGCCGTCTCCTCGCCGGTGGGAACTGAGCACGAATACTCCATCAATGACAGAGATCACAGGCCGCTTGCCATCTCAGACAGGATCATCGAGAGAATTGCCGGAGAAGTCCAGCATGAGGTGCCCTTTGGTGGCATTCTGGTCTCCAAAGAGCTGCAAAAGCACGCCATCGAGCTGATTCCCAGCAGGCCGGCGGGACTGGCAGAATTGGAGGAGGGGCTCTACCGGGGGCTCACAGAGCTGTACCATGCCACAAACAACGAGTACGCCTTCATGGGCCTGGGAATGCATCCGCTGCTCACCCTGGACCAGACGACTTACTGGGATCACGACGAGCAGGAGTACTACGAGGCATACGACCGCATATTCAACATCAGGCAGCATGGCTGGCTGAACATCCAGGCTCTGCAGATCAACATACCCTATCAGGGAGAAGAGGAGTTGGTTGCCATGTTCAACCGGATTCGGGCCCTCATCCCCTACCTGGTGGCCGTCTCCGCTGCCTCACCCATGGTGGAGGGCAGGATCACCTCCTATATGGATAACCGGCTGGTCTACTACCGGAAGAACCAGGACGCAATCCCTCAGATCTGCCGGGGCGTACTGCCGGAGAGGCTGGGAAGCGCAAAAGACTATGTAAAGATCAACCGGGAGATCTATTCAGAGCTGAAGAAACAGAGGGCTCGGATCCTCTGCCGGGAGTGGGTCAACTCGCGGGGCGTGATTGTGCGCTTTACCAGAAGCTGCCTGGAGGTCAAAGCCATAGACGAGCAGGAGTGCCTGCACTCGGATATGGCGGTCTCGGCGTTCCTGCTGGCTGCTCTGCGCTCTGACCAGGAGCTGGAGGAGGACGAGAGAAGCCTCCTGTCCATGCTGGAGGAAGCCATGCGCCGGGGTACAGCGGGCCTGCGGCCGGAGCTGGAGAGGCTCTTTGCCGCAGCGGAGAAGAGCGCTACGGCAGAGGAGAGGCGCTATCTGCCGCTCATCGCCCGGAGGATTGAGCAGGGCAGCCTGGCCGAGATCATGGTGAAGAGGCTCAGAGATGGAGAGAGCGAAATCAAGCCTCTGCTCTCCGAGATGCAGTGGTGCCTGAAGGAGAACCGGCCCTTCCAGGCGGAGCCTGGCAGGTGCGGATAGAAAGGAAAAATAATTTATAGTCCGGGTGTGGCCGGATGCCGGCTGCAAACCCGGACTCATTTTCCATTTTTGCCTTATCCGGTCCCTCCTATCTGGTCCAGGTTGAACCTCCAAAGCCTCCCGTCTTGGATATTGCCGTCAATTGATTATTGGATACGATCTGAAGCACCAGATTTCCGCTGGACATCACACTTCCCAGGGGCACATCGCTCCAATCGGCATAAATTATGTTTCCGCTGACGGTGCCCTGCATGACATTGGTCCATGTCGGATTGCTGGGGCTCTGCTCACCAAACCACCAGACGGTCGTCCCAAGCTGTCTCACATAGTATTTTCCGCCGTCATCGCAGTTCCAGACGCCGGTCAGATCGATGGTGGTGGTCGCGCCGCCGGGTGATGTGCCTCCAGGAGCCGCCCCGCCGGGAGATGTGCCTCCGGGTGCTGCTCCACCGGGTGATGTGCCTCCAGGAGCCGCTCCACCGGGTGATGTGCCTCCAGGAGCCGCTCCACCGGGTGATGTGCCTCCGGGCGCAGCCTGCTTTTGGAAGGTATAGCTGGCAATGTAATTGCTCCTGCCGCTGCCATCCAGGAACCTATCATAGGAGTCCACCTGCAATCCGCTTCCGTAGGGCGTTATGACCAGAGTGGTTTCAGAGAATCCTGAATTGAAGACCGCAATCAGGGTGCTGGCGTCGCTGGCGATATTCGATGACACGCCGGAGGCGAAGGCCTGAGCCTGCACTGATCCCCAATCGCAATCCGTTGGATGGCAACTGCCCCAGGCATGCACCTGAGCCGAGCTGCCTGATACATTTATCTGCAAACTGGTTATGCCGCGGGTTGCCGGGTCCGTATTGGACCATGTCCCAGCAAACTGGCTCATTGATGCCTGGCCGCTGCAGGCCAACATGAGTAGCAGAGCCGCCATCACGCAGATATTAAGAAGTCTCATTATCTCACCTCATAAATGTCTTCCATTTCAGTTGCCGCCCTGTTTTCCGGTTAGAATGGATGTCTGCAGCCGTTTCATTCCCTGAATAGGAGCAACCCCTGCCAGCAATCCGGAAGCAGACAACTGGACTGTCGCTTTGCGGTTGAATTTATAGCTGGAGGCGTAGTTGCTTCTGCCGCTGCTATCCTGGAAGGCGGTGTAAGACTGCACCGACAGGCTGCTCCCCTGAGGCTTGATGAAGAGGGTGGTCACAGAGAAGCCGGAGTTGTAGACCGCCATGAGAGCCTGGGCCTGGGTCACCGGATCAGAGGAGACGTCGGCAGAGAAGACGTAAGCTGAGACCGTCCCCCAATCGCAGTCTGTAGGATGGCACCTGCCCCAGGCATGGACGCTGGCAGATGAGCCTGAGACGCTGATGCTGAGATTGGTTATTCCTCCCGTATTGGAGTCAGCATTGGTCCAGTCTCCGGCAAACTGAGAGAGGCTTGCCGAGCAGGTGGACAGGGAGATCAGCAGCAATAGGAGTGCTGCCGTCATTTTCATTCTATCATTCATAACACTACCTCGCACTCAAAATTCTTAGCTCAAATAAAGATCTCTCTTGATATAAATTATTTTGGCAGGCCTGACCATCAGGGCTACGTGAGGCTTCTGTTGAGCATACGAAGATCCTGAAAACAGAAAATGCCAGCCAAAAGTGGCTTGTATCCCCAGGGCCATCCGAAGTGCCATGCGCACATTCATCGTTGTGGGCCATAAGGCCACCACATCACCCAACTTCTCTCTGGAGGACATTCCCGGTACCTCCGGGCGGCTGGACATCCTCTGCCGGGCTGTGACAGCCGCCTTCGTCCTCTCCCACGGCATCAGAAAGGACGTCTGCGTCTACCTCATTCTGCTGGGCGGCAAAGAACCGCAGGATCAGGAGCCAAAGACCATCCGGCTCTCCGGGGAGACACTGCGCCACCTCAATCCCGATGAGCGCACCACCGCGGCCCTGCTCAAAAAGGCCCTGGCTGTGCCGGCGAGCGCCGAGTGGGCCATGTCCACCTCCGGAATTTTCGTGCGAACGGGAGGGCTGGCCGGGCTGCTGGATGATTTGAAGAGCGCGAACGCCAGACTGGTCTACCTGCGCGAGGACGGAGTGAATGTCAAAAGCCTGGGAGAAGCAGGCCTTTCGGTTGATGCCGCCTTCATATTGGGAGACCATGTGGGCATGACGCCGGAAGAGGAACGCCTCATCGATCGGGCCGGCGCAGGGATCGTTTCGCTGGGGCAGACCGGCCTGCACGCCGACCACTGCATAGTGCTGCTGAACTGGATCCTGGATTCAAATGAAGCGCTACCGGATGCAGCCAGCGGCTAACGACGTTTTCACCACAAAGAGCACAAAGGCGACATCAATCATACCTTTAATTTGAAGACCGCTTCCAGGGAATCTTTTGCCTTCTTCATGACCTCCAGGGGGCAGATCCTATAAGCCCTCTGCAGCGGCTCAACCGCCCTCTCATCGGCAATCTCCCCCAGGCTCCAGGCGGCCCAGCCCCGGATCTCCTCGTCATCGCTTCCAAACATGACATCCACCAGGGCATTCAGGGCTTTATTATGCCCGATCTCCCCCAGGGTCGTGACCGCAGCGTATCGCACGTCCCAATCCTCATCCTTCAGGGCCAATAGTGCCATGTCGCAGGCCGCCTCCCCCTTGATCCTGCCCAGGGACTTGACTGCCTCGCAGCGAACTGTTCTCTCTCGGTCCTGCATGGCTTTGCCCAGGCAGACCAGGGCCTCAGAGCAGTCCGCCGCCCGGGACGGCTCATTTGCCGATGCCTTCAACTCTTTTGACTCACATGCAAATGCCTCTCCCATGAAAGCGGCAGCCCTGCGGCGCACCTCGGCATCCTCATCCTCCAGCAGCCTGGCCACATCGGCGATGGAATCAGTATGCCGGATCTTGGCCAGGCCGGTGGCCGCCATGCCCCTGATCTCAGGCTCGGCGTGGCAGAGCAGTCCCTTCAGCTCCTCCGCTGCCCCCAGGGAACGCAGGGCCACCGCCGCCCGCAGCCGGACGTCTTTGGCGCTGTCCCTCTTCATGGCCAGGACCAAAGAGGAGGCCGCCTCCCTGCGCCCCAGTGACTCCAGGGCGGCGGCTGACCATTCGCGAACCACGTGATCGGGATCGCTTAAGAGAGCCCGGCAGAGGGGCTCGATAGCTCTGGGGCTGCCTATCTTCCCCAAAATCCAGGCCGATTTGTATCTCAGGTCGGAGAACTCGCCGCTCTCCAGAGCGCCGGCGACCTCGTCCACGGCTGCCTCTCCCAGGTTGACCAGGGCCCAGGCCGCCTTCTGCCTCTCGAAGTAGTCATCGCTCTTGCCGAGCAGTCTCACAAGTTCACGAGCCTTATCCATGCTGATTGCTTGGCATGCCATAATTTAAGCTTTATCAGAGCCGGAGCCGAGGCCGACGGGAAGGCAATTAAGGTTAAATGGTAGCGCCGATGTACCAAATCGAAGATCAGTCAAATGCAAATAAACGGCAAAGGACGGATTATGGCGTATCTCTTCGGGCCTGTGCTCTCCCGCCGCCTGGGCCTGTCCATGGGCGTGGACCTGCTCAAATACAAGACATGCAATCTGGACTGCGTTTACTGTGAGCTGGGCAGGACCGCCTGCCTCACGACTTGCCGGGATCGGTTCGTATCCGGGCAGCGTGTGATCTCCGAGATCTCTGCCAGGCGGGATGAGCCCTTTGACCACCTCACATTTGCCGGATCAGGCGAGCCCACCCTCAGCCTCGATCTGGGCGATGTGGTGGCCAGGGCCAAAGAGATCGTCTCTGCCCCTGTGGCGGTGATCACCAACAGCACCCTCCTTTCCAGCCCGGCTATAAGAAAAGAGGTGGCAAAGGCCGATGTGGTGCTTCCCTCCCTGGATGCCGTCAGCGAGAGGGCCTTTGCCGCCGTCAACCGCCCGGCGCGGGGCCTTCTGGCCTCGGAGATGATCCAGGGGCTCATGGATTTTAGAAAGGAGTTCTCCGGAGAGATATGGCTCGAGGTGATGCTGGTCAAAGGCATCAACGAGGGTGAGGCGGAGATGATCGCCAGAGCAGCCGAGTCCACAGAGCCGGATCGAATCCAGCTCAACACCGTCGTCCGGCCCCCGGCAGAGGCTGTCTCGGCTCTGGGCGAAGAGGAGATGAGAAGGATGCTGGATATCTTTCCCGGGGCCGAACTGATACCGGACTGGGACTGGAGCGTCCCCTCCAGCATTCGCGATCACCTTCTGGGGCTGCTCTCCCGCCGGCCCTGCACCCTCCAGGAGATCGGCGAGCTGGCCGGCATAGATGAGAGCGACGCCATCAAGTACTGCAAGATCATGGAGAAGGACGGGCTGCTCAGCCGCAGGCTGCACGGCGGGAAGCTTTACTTCTATGCGGCGGGCGGCGAGTGATGCTTTAACATTTGTTATACAAATCCTCTTAAACAAGGCTCTCCATTGCCCATTGACTCTCATGACTGACAAGAACAACAATTGCGATTCGTGCGCCCAGAAGGGCTCCTGCAAGGATGAAAAGGATGTAAGGCAAGGCAAGGAATGCACCCAAAAGGCCAATCGAATGGCGAGGGTGAAGCATAAGATCATCGTCGCCAGCGGCAAAGGGGGCGTGGGCAAGAGCACAGTATCCGTCAACCTGGCCCGCGCCCTGCAGATGAAGGGGCTGCGCGTGGGCATTTTAGATGCTGACATCACTGGACCCGATATTGCCAAGCTGCTGGGAATTGAGGATGCCAGGCTCACCCAGGGGCCGGATGGAATTGAGCCGCCCGTGGCCGGAGGCATAAAGGCCGCGTCCATGGCCTTCGTCCTCTCCAGCCGCGACTCACCTGTGGTCTGGCGCGGCCCCATGAAGATGGCGGCCATCAAGCAGTTCATTGAGGATGTGAACTGGGGGGACCTGGACTATCTTATCGTGGACCTGCCGCCCGGCACATCCGACGAGCCGCTCAGCGTAGTCCAGCTTATCCCGGAGCTGGCCGGGGCCATAATCGTGACCACGCCGCAGGAGGTAGCCCTGCTGGACAGCAGGAAGGCGGTGAATATGGTGAGGGCCTTGAAGATGCCTGTGCTGGGCATCATCGAGAACATGTCCGGCCTGGTCTGCCCCAGATGCGGTGAGAAGATCAGCATCTTCGGCTCAGGCGGAGGAGAGAGGATGGCGCAGGAGATGGATGTGCCCTTCCTGGGTGCCATTCCCATCGACCCCAGGGTCTGCGCTCTGGGCGACAGCGGCAGGACGTTCATCGACAGCGCAAACCCGGCCCAGAGCAGCTTCGGCGGCATTGTGGATCGGCTCCTGGAGATGTTCGGCTAAAATCAAAGATCACAAAGTACGGAGGCTCATATAATAGCCAATATCTGCATCACGGATATGCTCCGCCCTTCGCGATCCTACAAGTTAAATATCAGTTGGCACTTATGGCAGAGCGATGCCTCGCATACTGGTGAGCAACGACGACGGCGTTTATGCCGCAGGGCTGCAGGCTGCTGCAAAGAGCGTGCAGGGCCTGGGCCAGGTGATAGTAGCCGCTCCCTCCGGCCAGAAGAGCGGCGTGGGAAGGTCGGTCTCCGTATTTGAGCCGCTGCGCTACGCTGAGGTCAACTTGAATGGCTTTCGCGCCTATGCCGTCACGGGCACTCCGGTGGACTCGGTGATCATCGGCATATTCGCCATCATGAAGGGAGAGACGCCGGACCTCTGCGTATCAGGGATCAATGTGGGCGAGAACATCAGCACCGATACCGTCACCACCAGCGGCACCATCGGCGCAGCCCTTGAGGCGGCCAGCTACGGCATCCCGGCGATTGCCGCATCCATTCAGGCCGTGGACCAGGGGGACAAGTTCGATATGCACCACGGGGCCAAACACAGCTTCGAAGTGGCCACCGCCGTGCTGCGCCGCGTGGCAGCCAGGGTTTTGGAGAGAGGGCTTCCGGAGGGTGTAGACCTTCTCAACCTCAATGTGCCGGCCTCGGCCACTGAGGATACGGAGATCGTGGTGACGAGGCTGGCTCGCAAGATCTTCAGGACCGCAGTGCAGGAGCGCTTTGATCCGCGGGGCCGGCCCTACTACTGGATCGACGGGGACCTGATCTGCTGCGATGAGGATGGCACTGATGTGCAGACGATCTACCAGGACAGGAAGATCTCACTGACTCCGCTCAGCCTGGACTCGACCGCCAGAAT
>ERZ1645192.1789-NODE-1789-length-17901-cov-7.868542_pt1 | contig 17901 bp, 16 predicted proteins | sample MGYA00575354_ERZ1645192 | MGnify/ENA primary metagenome ERZ1645192 (study PRJEB40844, sample SAMN11349763) | freshwater sediment metagenome | isolation source: river sediment | host: Sediment | place: India: Faizupur Khadar , New Delhi | collected 2017-02-21 ... | reverse complement strand
GGAGATGCTCCTGACCGCGTTGAGCAAGACCTCGTCGGCCTTGAGGAACGCCTCCTTGATCGTCATGTGCTTGCCGCCGATGGAAAGGAGCCTCTGGTTGGGGATGGTGATGAGCGAGTCGACGCGCGACTTGAGCTGGACAACGCCGCCCTCGGATTGGTTCATCCTGTCCTTTCCCTCGAAGGCGAAGGGTTTCGTGGCGATGGCCACGGTGAGGGCTCCCACCTCCCTCGCTATCTCGGCGATAACGGGGGATGCGCCCGTTCCCGTCCCACCGCCGAGGCCGCATGTTATAAACACCATGTGGGCACCTTTCAGGTGGTCCTTGAGCTTGTCCACATCCTCGAGGGCGGCCTTCTTGCCCACCTCTGGATTGGCCCCGGCTCCCAGGCCCTCCGTCAGCTTCGTGCCGATCTGGATCTTGACGGGCGCCTTGCAGGTGCTCAACGACTTGATGTCGGTGTTGACGGCGATGAACTCAACGCCCTGAACACCTGCTTCCACCATGTTGTTGAGCGCGTTGCAGCCACCTCCTCCAACACCGACCACGATGAGTTTTGCTGAAAATCCGTTGCTCTCGTCCATGTAGAACATTCCACTCACCTCGCACCTCCTAGAATATTTCTTTAAACCAATCTCTCATTTTCGTGAGCAGCCGCTGATTGCTGAACAACCTCCTCATCGAGCGAGCAGCGTCAAACCCGCGTCTTTTCCCGCGTCCTTCCTTGAAGCCGAAAAGCAGAAGCCCGACCGCCGTTGCGTATGCCGGGTTGTTCACGACATCGATAAGGCCCCCGACCCCTATGGGATCGCCCCTGCGGGCAGGGAGATTGAATATGTTCTCCGACATCTCCGGGAGCCCGTCGAGGTTCGAGCAGCCGCCCGTCAGGACAACGCCTGACGCGAGCAGCTTCTCGAGGCCGGATTTCTTGATCTCATCGTAAATGAGCGAGGACACCTCCTCTACACGGGGCTCTATTATGTCCGCAAGGGTTTTGCGCTGAAGCGTGCGCGGCTTCCTGCCGCCGACGCTCGGCACCTCTATCGTTTCGTTCTGACCGACGAGGCTCGCCATGGCGCAGCCGTATTTCTTCTTGATCTTTTCCGCATCGTCGATCGGCGTCCTCAGGCCGATCGCTATGTCGTTCGTAATATTGTTCCCGCCAAAGGGCAGGACGGACGTGTGCTTTATCGCGCCGTTCGCGTAGACCGCTATGTCGCTTGTGCCGCCGCCTATATCGACGACGGCGACGCCGATCTCCTTTTCTTCCGGTGTCAGGACAGCTTCCGCCGATGCGAGCTGGCAGAGTATCACGTCGTCGACATTGAGCCCGGCAAGCTTGCAGCACTTGATGATGTTCTGCGCGGAGGAGATACTCCCCGTCACGATATGGACCTTCACCTCGAGGCGGACACCCGTTATGCCCACGGGATCCCGAATCCCGTCCTGGTCGTCCACGATAAATTCCTGGGGAATGACATGGATCAATTCCCGGTCGGCAGGTATGGCGACCGCCTTGGCCGCGTCTATGGCCCGGTCGATGTCATCGGGACGGACCTCGCGGTCCTTGACCGCCACAACACCGTTGCTGTTGAAGCTCTTGATGTGGGCCCCGCCAATGCCGGCAAGGCATGAATCGATCTTTATGCCGGCCATCAGCTCGGCCTCTTCGACAGCCTTCTTGATAGAGTTGACCGTGCTGTCCATGTTGACGACGACACCCTTGCGCAGGCCGGTTGAAGGATGTGACCCTATGCCGATGATATTGACCTTCTCCTCCGACGCCTTTCCGACGACAACACATATCTTCGTTGTTCCGATATCGAGCCCTACAAGCAGTTGTTCCTCTTCCTTCACCCGCCTCACCCCTTCTTTTCCTGGATTATGGCGCCTTTTTCAAAGCGCGCATCGATGCATCTTATGACAAGGCCGCGCCTGCCCGCATCCTTAAGGACAGTCATGGCCCGTTTCAGCCGGGCTTTGTGATCTTCCTTGCCGAGTATGATTTCGACACCGTCGTCGAACCCGAACATGGTAAGGTTCCCGTTGATGTACGACACTTCCGAAAGCTGACCTTTCTTGATTATTCCCTCCGTGATGAAACTGTTCGTTTCGTGGAAGACGCTCTTTGCGTCCGATTTTTCACGGGTGTTGATGATGTAAAGCCCTTTAACCTCGCTCTTCCCGAGGGAGCGGTATGCCTCACCCGCCTCGTCGAGGACGAGGACCGCGCCGTCGTTCGCGACCCACAGGGCGGACGGCTTTTTCTCCTTCACGTCAATGACGAGGGAGAACGGGTAGACACGCTTTATGCTGACCTCTTTGACGAAGGGGTGCGCCGTGAGCGTTTCCTGCATCTTTTCGAGGTCAACCTTGAAGATGTTCTGTGTCACGTACGGTTGGATCCTGGCAACCGTTTCCCTGTCCCCGAGCTGGCTTACGCCGTTCACCTTTATGTTCTGCAGGAAAAAGAGCGGCTCCTCCCGGGAGAACAGGTAGGCGATCGACAGCATGGAGAGTATGCAGACCGGCCCGATGAACAGAAAGTAGAGGAATTTCTTCATATCTTCAGCGACGCTCCTGAAAGTATCTCGTCGATAAGCTCGTCAAATGTCCCTCCTTCGTACGCCCATGCTTTCGGGACGAGCGATGTCTCAGTCATGCCGGGGGACGTGTTGATATCTATCACCTGCGGGACATCTTCCTTTATGAGCATGTCGATCCGTACACAGCCCGACAGGTCGAACCTGCGGCAGACGTTAAGGGCGATGGCCTGCGCCTTCTTTGCGATAGCCCGCGATATACGGGCAGGGACGATATATTCCGTCATCCCTTTCGTGTACTTTGCTTCAAAATCATAGAACCCGGAACGGGGCCTGACCTCGATGACGGGCAGTGCCCTTCCGTTGATGACGGCTACCGTTATTTCCTGTCCCGCGATAAATTCCTCGACGACCACCTTCCTGTCGTACCTGAGGGCAAGATCCATGGCCGCCGGCAGGTCTTTTTTCTTCTGCACAAGGGATATCCCTATTGTCGAACCTTCGTTTGCCGGCTTCACGACGAAGGGCGGCTTGAGTGTGATGCGATCACGGGCGCCCGCTATGACGTAACCCGGGGTCGGGATATGAGTCGCCTGAAGGATGAATTTCATCGTGGCCTTGTCCATCGCCGCAGACGATCCCAGGACGCCCGGGCCGGTGTACGGTATCCCCATGAGCTCGAGAAGGCCCTGCACGGTCCCGTCCTCCCCCCATCTTCCGTGGAGGACGATGAAGGCGGCCTGGACCTTCTGTCTCGTCAACTTGTTGATGAGGCCGTTCTGTGCGTCGATCGCGACGGTGTCGTACCCCAGCCGTACCAGGGCATCGAACACGGCCTTTCCGCTTTTGAGCGATATCTCTCTCTCGGACGACCTGCCGCCGAAAAGGACACCTATCTTCATCTTTTTCAAAGTTTTCCTATCCATTGAACCCCCAGAGCTCGACCTCTTCTTCGAGTGCAACGCCGAGCTTTGCAAGGACCTCATCCTTTATCTTCCCGATAAGGGCCGCTATGTCCCGCGCTTTGGCATGCCCCATGTTCACGATGAAATTCGTATGCCTGTCGGAGACGCACGCATCGCCGATCCGGTATCCGCGCAGGCCCGCCTTCTCGACGAACCACCATGCCGATTGCCCGTCCACCCCCTTGAACACGGACCCGGCCGACGGGTATTCCATCGGGTGCCTGAGCTTTCTTTCCTGGTAGACGTAATCCATGTCCCTCTCGAGCTGTCCTTTATCGGTGTTTTTCAGGCGGAACCGGCCGCTGATCACGCATTCGGACCTTCTCACGAGGGACTCGCGGTATCCGAAATCACCCGGTGCCGTTTCTATTTCCATGATCTCGCCGCGGTCGCTCAGGATGTCGATGCCGGTCAGCGTGTCGGATATGGATTGGCCGAAACTTCCCGCGTTCATCCTGATGCCGCCCCCGACGCTCCCGGGTATCCAGTACAATTTCTCGAGGCCGCCGAGGCCGCGCCTCGCGCATTCCCGTATGAACCTCTTCAGCGAAAAACCCCCTCCGACCTCCGCTATGGCCCCTTCCTTCGTCTTTGTGAAGTGCAGCCTGCTCATCTTCGTAATCCGTATGAGCGCGTCCCGGATGCCGTCATCACTGACAATGATGTTCGTCCCGTTGCCGAGGTACCGGTACGGGATGCCCGAGTCGTTAAGGCGCAGCACCATCGCCTGAAGGTCCGCCCTGTCGGCCGGATAGACGAGCAGCCTCGCCGGCCCTCCGACCCGCATCGATGTGTACCGTTTCATGGGTACGTCTTTCAATACCGCTCCTTTTATTTCTTTCCAGTCCATGTGCTTTTCAGCTTCTCGTCTATCCTGTAGAGATCGCCGGCGCCGAGGGTGATAACGACATCCCCCGGTTGCGCATTATGGACGATCTTCTCGATCACATCATCACGCGTCGGGGCGAAGAGCACGTTCTTATGCCCGCTCGCGCGTATCTTCTCGGCAAGGGCCGACCCGCTGATCCCCTCTATGGGGTCTTCCGACGCGGCATATATCTCGGTGACGATGAGGATGTCGGCCTCGTTGAAGGACGTCGCGAACTCCTCCATGAGGCCCCGGGTCCGCGTGTAACGGTGGGGCTGAAAGGCGACGATGATCCGGCCTTTCCACATCTTCCGCATCGCGTTCAGGGTCGCCTTGATCTCTGTCGGGTGGTGCCCGTAATCGTCGATGAGCTTGATGTCGCCGTCGTACTTTATCTCCAGCCTGCGGTGGATGCCCGAGAAGTTCTTCAAGGCCTCCTGGATGGTGTAGAAAGGTATGTCGAGCTCGATCGCCACCCCGCAGGCGGCAAGGGCATTGACGACGTTGTGCGCCCCGGCAAGGTTGAGTTCGATCTCACCTAAGTCATATCCTTTATAAATGACCCTGAACTTCGTCACGAACCCCTGGTACGAAATGTTGTCCGCCCGGAGGTCGGCCTGCTTCGACAGGCCGTAGGTCATGTAACGGCGCTTGAGCAACGGTATGAGGCTCTGGATGTTGGCGTTGTCAATACAGAGGATATTGACCCCGTAAAAGGGCACCTTGTTCAGGAACGCGAGGAAGGCCGCCTTGATCTCGTTGATGTCCTTGTAAAAATCGAGGTGTTCGAGGTCGATATTCGTTGCGACCGCTATTGTCGGGAAAAGAAGGAGGAACGTGCCGTCGCTCTCGTCGGCCTCGGCGACGAGAAATTTACTGTCCCCGAGCTTAGCGTTGCTGCCCAGACTGTTGAGCCTGCCCCCGATGACGCAGGTCGGGTCGAGGCCCGCCTGGCCGAGGATCGAGGACACGAGGGATGTCGTTGTGGTCTTGCCGTGCGCCCCCGCGACCGCGATGGAGTACTTCATGCGCATGAGCTCGGCCAGCATCTCGGCGCGCTGGATGACGGGGATGAAGAGCTCCCTCGCTTTTTTCACCTCGGGATTGTCGGGCCTTACGGCGGAAGAGACAACGACGACGTCGGAATCGACGATGTTCTCCTCCCGGTGGCCCCGAAAGATGACAGCACCGAGGGATTCGAGCCGTTCCGTTATATCCGTTTTGCGGACATCGGACCCCGTCACCTTGAAACCGAGGTTGATGAGGACCTCCGCGATGCCGCTCATCCCAATGCCGCCTATGCCCACAAAGTGGACGCGTTCGATCTTATGAAAGACCATGTTCTATTCCTCCGATGATGCGCAGTGCGGCGTTGTCCACGAATATCTTTCCCAGGTTGTCACCCATTTGCTTTATAAGTTCCCTGTCCTTCATGAGATGCTTGATGATGCCGAACAGCCTCTCACCCGTCGCCTCGTCGTTATTGACAAGGTGGCATCCGCCCTGTCTCTCCACGTACGCCGCATTCTGCCACTGATGGTTGCCGGCCGAGTACGGGTACGGTATCAATATCGCCGCCTTCCGGAAAAGAGCGAGCTCGAAGATGGTCGTTGCGCCTGCCCGCGAGATAATGACATCGGACAGTGCGTAGTACTTTTCCATCTCGTTGGTGAACGCAAATACCTCGTGGGCGACCCGCGCCCGGGAATATGCTTCGCGTATCCGCTCAAGGTCTTCCGTCCCGGTCTGGTGATAGATGGCGACATTCTTGTATTCCTCGAGGTAGGGCAGGAGCGACACGACCGCGTCATTGACGCTCCGTGCACCCCGCGAGCCCCCGAAGACGAAGATCCCGAACGATGCCGGGTCCTTGATGCCCTCGATCCGCTGCAATTTCTGGCGAAGGGGGTTGCCGCTGTGCACCGCCCTGCCCGGCGGCATCTTCCCGGCCGTCTCGTCGAAGCTGACAAAAACCTTCCGGGTTATCCGCGATAATAGTTTGTTCGCAAGCCCGGGCTCGACATTCTGTTCGTGGATGAAGCAGGGTATCCCGCGGATCTTTCCTGCCAGGATAACGGGTACCGAGGTGAACCCGCCCATGCCGAGTATTGCGTCCGGTTTTTCCTGTTTCAGTATCGCAAGGCACATAAACACGCCTTTCAGGACCCTTAGCAGCGTTATCGCCTTGTGCATCACGGAGCGGCCGAGGAACTGATGGGCCTCTATGAGGTGGAGCTTGAAGCCGGCATCGGGGATGATCGATTTTTCAAGGCCGTAGGGTGTCCCGATGAACACCGCGCTGTTGGCGCTGTCCTGTGCCATGAGGGATTCCGCGACGGCTATTCCCGGAAAGATGTGCCCCCCTGTCCCGCCGGCGCTGATCACAAGCTTCATGCCCGGCCTCCTTCCGTCCTCATCATCGTTCCCGCAAGCGGTGCGACGACCGCAAGGAAGAGGACCGGCTGGTACAGGAGGCCCGCCGAGAGCTTCATCCCGACAACGAGCAGGATGTCCATTGCGACATAGAGAAATCCGAAGAACGGCAGCATGCTCAGGAAACCGCCCTTCTTCATGATCATCGCAAAGCTGATAGCGAGAAGGGCAAAGGACGTCCCGAGGAGCATGTACTTGTTGATCTCCGAAAGGCCCGTGAGCCCACTGCCCAGTATCCCTGTTTTCTGCCGGTAGATCATGAAGCACGCTATGAGCATGTACCCCGCGATGAAAGCAATGATGCGGTACCTGCCCAGGATGAAAAGGAAACATATAAGGGCGAGCGCGAACGAGATCAGGTATATGAGGTGCCCCGTGATGAAAAGGTTGAATCCCGACGAGAAGAAAAGGATGGAAAGCGCGGTCACTTCCTTGAAGAAATCCTGGTTCTTGTCCTCGATCCCGATGAGGTAGAACGCAAAGGCGTAAAAGGAAACGAAGACGACCGCCATTCTGGCAGCGTCCGGTATCGCGACCTTCGGGTAGAAGAAGAAAAGGAGCGTTGTGGCGAACGAGATAATGATGAGGGGGTATTTCATCGCCTCGATCGCGCGCCGGGGGACGCAGGAGATGCCGTAGCCCGCCGCGGCGCCTGCGAGCACGATGAGGGCCCTCATGAGCGTGAACTCCCGGAAAAAGCTGTACACGAGAATAAGGGACAATATGGCGATACCGATCTTCTTCACAGTGACTCCACTATTCTCCTGAAGGTGTTCCCCCGGTCCTTGTAGCTCGTGAACATGTCGAAACTGCTGCACATCGGGGATAAAAGCACGGTATCCCCGGCCGACGCCTGTGAGAAGGCGGTATACACGGCCGACGTCATATCGCCTTCCCCGTAGGTCGGGATGATATCGAAGAGCTCCCTGGCGATCCTGTCCTTTGCCTCGCCGATAACGATGATGGCCTTTATACGTCCGCCCATCTCACGTATCGCTTTGTAGCTTCCGCCCTTGTCCCTGCCGCCGGCGATCAGGATAACGTTCCTGTCGAAGCCTTCGAGGGCCCTCTTTGTCGCATCGACGTTCGTTGCCTTGGAATCGTTGTAGAAGGCGACGCCCCGGATGGTGCGCACGAATTCGACGCGGTGGGGGAGTCCCTTGAATGTCCTCAGTGCGTTTTCGACGGTTGCGTCGTCTATCCCGTGGATGCGGGCCGCGAGGAGGGCCGCGAGGATGTTCTCGGTATTGTGGACGCCCACAAGGGGTGAAATGTCCCGCCGGAACGAAGATTCCCTGCCGCCAAGCCGTACATGCAGCATCCCGTCCTTCGCGAACGCCCCCTCCTTAACTTCTTCTGCGGCGGAGAACGTAACTATGCGCGGCGAGCCTTTCATCGGGACATCGAGCCCTTCCTTGACAATGGCATTGTCCCCGCCCGCCTGGTTGTCGAAGATGCGGTATTTTGCGGCCTTGTATTCCTCATAGCTGCGGTAACGGTCGAGGTGGTCCTCGGTAATGTTGAGAAGGAGCGCGGTCGACGGTCTGAAGCTTTCTATCGTTTCGAGCTGAAAGCTGCTCACCTCGACGATGACGGCCGGAGACCTCGTTCCCTCCGTCACGTAATTGATGAGCGGGTTGCCGATGTTCCCGCCCACGAAGCAGGGCCCGAGCGCCTTCGTGAATATCTCGCCGATGAAACTTGTCGTCGTTGTCTTCCCGTTCGTTCCTGTGATCGCTATTATGGGGTCCTTCACGAAGGATGATGCGAGCTCCATCTCCCCTATAACCCGGACGCCCGCCTTGCGGGCTTCCCGAACGACGGGCAGCTCCGTGTCGACCCCGGGGCTCAGGACGATCAGGGGGTAGGCGGTGAAATCCGCCTCGCGATGCGGGCCGAAATGGCCGGTGTATGCGGTCCCTTCGAGGGAGGCAAGTGCCGCGCCGAGCTCGTTTTCGCTCTTTTCGTCGGCGATCCCGATCGTCTTCCCGAGGCGGGAAAGGAACCGGGCGGCGGCGACCCCTGAAGTGCCGAGTCCGACGATGAGTATGCGATCAGGTATTTCCATTTTACCTCAACTTCAGCGTGCTCATAGCAATGAGAGCAAGGATCACCGAGATGATCCAGAACCGGACAACTATCTTTTCCTCGTTCCACCCTTTCAGTTCAAAGTGGTGGTGGATGGGTGCCATCCTGAAGACCCTTTTCCCCCTGAGTTTGAAGGAGTAGACCTGGATGATCACCGACAGGGTTTCCAGGACGAATATTCCGCCCGCGATAACGAGAAGGAATTCCTGTTTGATGATGACGGCGATGGTGGCAAGCGCGGCGCCGAGCGAAAGCGATCCCGTGTCGCCCATGAAAAGTTCCGCCGGGTGAGCATTGTACCAGAGGAAGCCTATACCCGCCCCGAGCATCGCGCCGCACAGAACGGTGAGCTCTCCGGCGCCTTTGACGAAAAATATCTGGAGGTACTGCGAGAAGATCGCATTTCCTACGAGATAGCAGAATATCATGAAGGTTGTGCAGACCGTCAGGACCGGGCCGATGGCGAGGCCGTCCAGCCCGTCGGTCAGGTTCACTGCATTCGAGGTCCCCGCGATCATGAAGATGCACAGGGCGATGTAAAAGACCCCGAGGTCGGGCAGGAGAGTCTTGAAGAAAGGTATGGTCAGCTGCGTGTTGAAGCCGTACTTGAAGAAGATCATTGCGCCTATGCAGGCCGCGAACAAGAGCTGCAGAGACAGCTTCGTCCGTCCGGTGATGCCTTTCCCGTTTATCCCGCGGAGCTTTTTCACGTCGTCCATGAACCCGATCAACCCGAACGAGACGAGGGAAAAGATGACGACCCATATGTAATAATTGGTGAGGTCCGCCCAGAGGAGCGTGGGTATGACGGTCGCGATAAGGATAACGAACCCGCCCATCGTCGGTGTTTCCTTTTTCGCCTCGTGGCGGTCAGGGACGTCTTCGCGCTTGCCGCTGCGTATCTTCCATTCGTGGAATTTCCGGATGACATAGGGCGTAAGGATGAAGCTGATGATGAGGGCCGACAGTATCCCGAGAACGGCCCTGAACGTTATATACCGGAAAACGTTGAATGCGCTGATCTTCCCGTGCAGCTGATAGAGCAGGTAATAGAGCATTACTTCAGGGCCTCCACGATTTCCTCCATCTTAAATGCCCGTGATCCCTTGATGAGGACGGTGTCGCCGGGTTTCAGGCGCCCTTTCAGGTAGTCGATCAGCTGTTCCTTGTCATTGAAATGTTCAGCCTGCCCGTTGCCGAGTTCGGAGAACGTATCCCCGGTCTCCTCGCCGAAGAGGGCGATCAGGTCGATATGCTTCATTGTCTTGAGGAACCTGCCTATTTCCCCGTGATAGAAGACACTTTCTTTTCCCAGTTCCTTCATCCCGCCAAGCACGACTGCTTTCCTGCCGTCCGACGGGAGATCGGCCAGCGTCCGTATGGCCCATTCCACAGAAGAGGGGTTCGCATTGTATGTATCGTCGATTATGACAAAACCGCGGGAGCTTTTGATGGGCTGAAGGCGCTTGTCGTATGAGGTGAACTCTTCGATCGCTTCTGCGATCAACTGATGGTCGACGCCCATGACGGAAGCGACGGTGGCGGCGGCAAGCAGGTCGTAGTGGTTGTGCGTGCCCAAAAGCGACGTCCGTGCCTCTATGGTCCCGACCGGGGAGATTATAGAGATGACGGAACCCTCCCAGCCGAGGTCGCGTATCATGCGCAGGCGGTAGTAGGCATCATTTTTGATCCCGAACGTTACCGCGCTATGGCCTGTTTGCCGGTACCGCGCCGCGATTCCCGGGTCGTCGATGTTGACGAGGATCTTCCCGTGGGGCCTCGTGCAGCGGAAGAGATCGAGCTTTTCTTCGAGGACCCCTTCGAGCGATGCAAGCCCTTCAAGGTGCGACGGGTTGACGTTCGTGATGAGGGAGATGTCCGGGTCGGTGGCCACCGCGAGCCGTTTTATCTCGCCGGGCATGTTCGTGCCGAGTTCCAGGATGCACGCGTCGGGCTCTCCCGCGATGGCGAGGATGCTCAAAGGCACGCCGATCAGGTTGTTCAGGTTCTTCTCGTTGTAGTGAACGTTGAACCTCTTTTTCAACATGTCCGCAAGGATCTCTTTGGTCGTTGTCTTGCCGTTGCTTCCCGTAATGGAGATGAATTTCCCGGAAAGATTTTCCCTCTTGAACCGTGCAATGTCGAGCAACGCCTGGTTTGTGTCTTCGACAAGGATGACCGTCCCCCGGGCGTCGGCAAGGGACACCGGGTAGTCGTTCCTGCAGAGGGTACCGCCGCGGGATGCCTGCAGCGCCTGCTCGATGAACGCATGGCCGTCGAAGGATTTCCCCACGATAGGGATGAAAAGCTCGCCCTCCCCGATCGTGCGGGAGTCCGTGGATATTCTCGCAAAGACGTCCCTGTCCTTTTTGAGGACCGTGCCTTTTACAGCCGTGATGATGTCCTCAAGTCGCCACATGGAAACACTCCTCGACAACCTCACGATCGCTGAAATGCAGGATGCTGTCCCCCACGATCTGGTAATCCTCATGCCCCTTGCCTGCCACAAGCACGACATCGCCGCGCCGCGCCGCGCGGATGCCCTCGAAGATGGCCTCCTTCCGGTCTTCGATGATCCTGTACCTTTTTCCCTCGACCCCGCGCGCGATATCGGCGATGATCCGGGCCGGGTTTTCGTTTCGCGGATTATCCGATGTGATGATCACTTCATCCGCGAGCCGGGAAGCCAGCGCGCCCATGATGGGCCTCTTCGCGGCGTCCCTGTTGCCCCCGCATCCAAAGACGACAATAAGCTTTCCCCCCTTGAGGCGTCCAAGGAGTGAAAGCACGTTCTTGATGGCGTCCGGGGTATGCGCATAATCCACAAAGACTGAAATGCCCCTGTCGTTGGCAACCCGTTCTAATCTTCCCGGAACGCCTTTTACGCGCTCGATGCCCTCTTTGATTGCGCGGTGCGATATGCCCGCTGCATGGCCTGACAGTGTTGCGGCAAGGATGTTGGAGGCATTGAACATGCCAATTAAGGGTGTGGCGATGGGGATCTCTTTCCCCGGAAGGCTTATGGTGAGAGTCAGGCCATCGATGCTTTCGGAGTATGCCGAAAGGCAGGCATCGGCAAAGCCCCGCGTGCTGTAAGAGAGCATTGTTACAGGCGCGGCTATAATGAAATCCCTTATCGAGGGATCATCAATATTCATGACGGCATATCTTTTCTTTTTCCTGCTTCGCGGGAGATAATCCTCGAAAAGGAGCCTTTTCGCTGCCGCGTAGTTCTCAAAAGTGCCGTGGTAATCCAGGTGGTCGTGCGTGAGGTTTGTAAATATCGCGATGTCGAAATCGATCCCTTCGACACGTGCCTGGTCCAGTGCGTGGGACGATACTTCCATGATGACGTGGCTCACACCTGAGCCGACCATGTCGCTCAAGAGGCTGTTCGTCTCGCTGGCCCCCGGGGTCGTGTTGGCCGCCTTAAAGGCCTTGCCGGCGTAGCGGTATGAGATGGTGCCGATCACGCCCGGTTCTTTGCCGGCAGCGCGGAAGATCGATTCGATAAGGTACGTTATTGTCGTTTTGCCGTTCGTTCCGGTGATCCCCGTGACATGGGCCTTGCGCGACGGGTGCTGGTAAAAGTTGGATGCCGCCTGGCCAAGGGCCCTCATGACATCCCCGACATGAACGATGCAGCCGAACGGTTCGTTTATCTCGCCGTCGGTGACGACCGCACCGGCGCCCCGCCTGGACGCATCTTCAATAAACGCACTGCTCGCGTGTGTCACGAAGAAGAGGGAGCCTTGCGTAACATTGCGGGAGTCTTTCGTGATGCCCGTTATTTCGAGGGAGGTGTTGCCGCGGACTCGAATCGTGTCTATTCCCTTTATTATGCCGGCGAGCTTCACTTCTGGTATGACCTCCCGTAAAGAATGCAGCGGGTGTCTTTTTCAACCCTCTCCCTCGGTTTTGGGGACTGATCGACCACAGTGCCCGAACCGTATATTTTCACCTCGGCCTTCGATGATATCCTGTCAAGGGCCGCTTTCATGGAAAGTCCCGAAAGGTCCGGCATGGAAAAGGCCGGTCCGGCCTCCACATTCTCCAGGCCCTTTTCGTTCCGGACAGCATTGATCTGGAACCCGTTATTTTTTCTTGAGACTTCAAAACCGCCAGAGGCATAAGGCATGAGGGAAGCGAAGCCTTCACCGACATACTGGTTGTACATATTGACAAGCAAATTCCGGTCAATACTGTAACCAATTCCGGTGATACTATCAACAGACAGGGATTTATCAGGAATTTTTACACCTTGCCTGATCAAAAAGACCTCGATGTTCTTTTTTCCGACAATGCGCGAGATCGCCTTAAGGCCATTCTTGTCCTTGTCCTTCAATATATCCAGAGGCTTCTTGAGGTAGACCGAAGACGCATCGCCCTCATCCTTCTGAACGACGATCATGCCGTCTTTTTCCAGAAGGTTTTCCCGTATCGCAAAGGCGATGACAGGGACGGCGATGAGGAATACGGGCTCAATACCGGTGCTGCTATCAGCGATCAGGGCCTTTTTCTGGGTTATCGGGCCTGGTTTTGCCTGCGGCGCGGCGATGCTGAGGCTCTGCGGGGCCTTTGCGGCAGGCGGCCCCGACGTTCTCTTCATGGAGATACGGTCCTGAACGTTGAACGCAATCCCTGCATACATGAGCCCGATGAACGCGCATACAATGAAGGCCTTCCTGGTCGCCTGTTTGTTCATTTCAAAACGAGAACCTCTTCATCCTTTGGTTTCGTAAGGCCAAGCCTTTCTTTTGCTTTCAAAGCAAGGAGCCGTGACTGTGTGACGCCTGCCATGTCGGATGCCAGTTTCTGATGTGTTTCCCGCATCTGGCGCTCCAGTGTAAGGGTTTCAATAAGGTCCTGGCGTGCGCGGCTGTGGGCGTTGACGAGCAGGCAGCTTACAATGATGACAAACACGATCACGAACCCCAGAAAGAGGATGGGCTTCAAGCCGTCAAACAGCTTGTCCCCCGATGTGTCTATGTATATCTTTCTCGGCCTGTACATCATGGTGCACCCCCACTATTTTTTCTGTGCGATGCGCAGTTTGGCGCTGCGCGAGCGCGGGTTTGACCGGATCTCGTCGAGCCCCGGCCGGACAGGCTTGCGGGTCACGACCGTCAGGGCCTCGTCATTGCGAAAACGCTCTTTGACGATCCGGTCCTCGAGGGAATGAAACGTTATGATGCCTATTCTCGATCCGGGCGACAGGAGTTCTATCGCACCGTCCATCCCCTTCGCGAGGCTCCCCAGTTCATCATTGACGGCAATCCTCAATGCCTGAAAAGTTTTTGTGGCCGGATGTACCTTCCCGGTCCGCTTCTTCACCGAAGCGACTATCTCGGCGAGCTGGCGCCCCGTCCGTATCCGGTCTTTTTTACGGTCCTCGAAGATAGTCTTCGCTATCCTGCGTGACTGCCATTCTTCCCCGTATTCATAAAGGATCCTGGCGATTTCCTCCTGCCGGTACGAATTGACGATATGGTATGCAGTAAGGTCCTGACCTCTGTCCATCCTCATATCGAGTTCCTCGTCATCGTTGAAACTGAATCCCCTGCCGCTTGCCAGTTGATAGCTTGATATGCCGAGATCAAAGAGGGCCCCGTCAATAGATTTCACCCCTGCACTGTGGAGCAAACTCTTCATGTCCCCGAAGTTGCCTCTCAGTAAAGTTATCCGGTCGCTATATCCCTTTAGTACTTCCCGCGCCCGTTCTAACGCTTCCTGATCTCTATCAAAACCTATTAAGTGTAATTTACCGTTTCTGCTCAGCAAGCCGAGAGCATGTCCCGCACCGCCGACAGTCGCGTCGACGAATACGCCGCTTTCATTGCTGATCAGGTTTTCAAGTACTTCCCGGAGGAGAACTGAGATATGTTCCCGGCCGCTCAAAGACCGAGTTCCGATACGATATCAGCTATCTGATCAGGATCGGCAGTGGCCAGCCGCACCAGTTCCTCCCATTTTTCTTTTGCCCAGACTTCTATTTTCTTTCCGACGCCGACGATAACGACGTTCTTCTGTATGTGCGCATCTGCCTTGAGTGTCTGGGGAATAAGTATCCTCCCCAGCTTATCGAAGGTGCACTCGGTCGCACCGGAATAGAAGTAGCGCAGGAATGCCCGCTGTTCTTTACGCATAGGCCCGGAGGCGGAGACTTTGTCCTGGATGTGGAGCCATTCCTGGTAGGGATAAGCCACTATGCAGCCATCGAGAATAGTAAGGATGAGACGGGAGTCGGCGCTTGAGGAAAGGACTTCCCTGAATTTAGCCGGGATGCTCACCCTGCTTTTGTCATCGATGGAGTATTCGTATCGTCCTGTGAACAATCTCCCACCTTTTTACACCCTTTACCACTTTAGTCAGTTATACTGGGAAGTCAACGATCTTGTCAAGGATTTTTTCCTGATTTTATCGATGTTTCCGCAACTTTTCCGTGCCGTCCCCGTTCAGGGATATTTATTCTTCCCACCGGCACAGGGTGGGCCCGGCGCCGACACAAATCTGTTGATAATTTGTGCCGCCTTAAGGTACTCTTTTACGCCACTGAACATAACCGGAGCAGGAATGAAAGTACCAATTACGAGGGAAGGCTACGAGGCATTGAAGAAAGAGCATGAGAACATGCTGAGCGTCAAGCGCCCGCAGATCTTGAAGGCGATCGAGGAAGCGCGCGAACACGGTGACCTTTCGGAGAATGCCGAGTATGATGCCGCCAGGGAGGAATTCCAGTTCCTTCAGCAGAGGGTGGCCGAGATCGAGGAGCAGCTCAGGAATTCGGAGATCGTTGACTCACGGAAGCGTGACGGGGAAACCGTCGAGTTCGGTTGCACGGTCCACCTGCTGAACCTGGACACGGACGAAGAATCACTGTACCGGGTAGTCGGTCCCTACGAATCCGACATCAAGAAGAACACCATATCGATCACCTCACCCCTCGGCCGGGCCCTCATGGGAAAGACCGTCGGCGATGAAGTAAACTTCAACGCCCCCGGTGGGAAAAGAACGTACGAAGTCGTAAAAATTGATTAACCGTAAACCGTAAATCGAAAATCCGAAATCGTGAATCCAAAAATGGTAAGGCGTGAGACGTAAGGCATTTCTCACGCTAAAAATAAATAAAACAAAACCTTGGATTCCGCCGTCAAGCGCCGGAATGACGACCGGCAGAGGGTCATGCCGGATACAATACAACAGAAAAATTGAAAACTTTTTTACGTTTCCGAAGGAATTGTCTTATTCTGTAAGCCGTTTATATTCCAAACGCCACATGCATCACCTCGTCAAGGCTTGTGATGCCTTTTTCGACCTTTCTGAGGCCGGATTCGAAGAGGGTCTTCATGCCGAGCTCGCGTGCACGCCTGTGCATATCGCGGTATGAGATGTTGTGGGTGATGAAGGTTTTCAACTCTTCCGAGGTGGACATTACCTCGGCTACGAGGGTCCTGCCGCGGTATCCCGTGTTGTTGCACGCGGGGCATCCTTTCGGGCGATAGATGACATCCGTGTCGATCTTTCCGAGCCCGAGGTCTTTCTTTTCCGGGGCGCAGGCCTCTTTGCACTCGGGGCAGAGCTTCCTGACGAGCCTCTGGCCGACGACGGCAAGGAGGGTCGGCGCGAGGAGGTATGGTTCGACGCCGATGTCCATGAGCCGGGTGACCGCCGACGGGGCATCGTTCGTATGGAGCGTCGAGAGAACGAGATGGCCGGTCAGGGCGGACCTGACGCATATTTCTGCCGTTTCGAGGTCCCGCACCTCTCCAACGAGCATGATGTCGGGGTCCTGCCGGAGAAACGCCCGCAATGATGAGGCGAATGTCAGCCCGATCTCCGGTTTCACCTGCACCTGGTTGATCCCCTGCAGCCTGTATTCGACGGGGTCTTCGACGGTGACGATGTTCTTTTCGGTCGATTTGATCTCCTGGAGGATGGCATAGAGGGTCGTTGATTTTCCGCTGCCCGTCGGCCCGGTGAGGAATACGAGGCCGTATGGGCTGAAAATCGCTTTCTTCAGCTTTTCGAGATCATCCTCTTCAAAGCCCATCTGCGCGAGGTCGAACACAACCCCTGTCCGGTCGAGGATGCGCAGGACGACCTTTTCCCCGTATATGGTGGGGACGACCGATATCCTGAGGTCTATCGTCCGGTCATGGATCTTCACCATGAACGTCCCGTCCTGGGGCAGGCGCTTTTCGGAGATATCGAGCCGTGACAGTATCTTGATCCGCGAAACGATGGGAAGGTGCATGTGCTTGGGCGGAGCGGTCATCTCGTAAAGTTTCCCGTCGATCCGGTACCTGAGCGAAATGCGGTCCTCGAACGGCTCGAGATGGATATCGGACGCACGTTTGTCGATCGCCTGCCAGAGCATGAGATCGACGAGCTTGATCACGGGGGCGGTCTTTGCGCGCGCGACCATGCCTTCAACACCCATCGTTTCATCGATACCCGACGGCGACTGCAGTTCGATGCTGTTTATGGAGTGGCTTTCGCGGTGGAATTTCCGGGATACAGTGCCCGTATCGTAAAACCCTTCGATCGCCCTTAAGATGTCCGACCGCGTGGCGACCACCGGCTTCACCTGACACCCCGTGATCTTTTTCAATTCATCGATCAGCATGACGTCGAGAGGGTTAAACATGATGCAGGTGAAGATATTGTCCTTCCGGGAGACGGGAAAGATAAGGTTCCTCAGGGCGAATTGTTTCGGTATGAGCTTCTTGAGCTCCTGGTCCTCGACGGCCTGCACGGGGCCATCCTGTGAAGACAGGAGCTTCATGCCAAATTCCTCCGAGAGGGAAAAGGCAACATCGTCTTCCGCTATCAATCCTTTATTGACAAGGATCTCACTCAAGTATCCGCCGCTTGCGCGCTGTACCTCGAGGGCTTTGTCGAGCGCCTCCTGCGAGATCAGCCTCTGGTCCAGAAGAAAAGCGGCAAGCCTGCCGTCCGGTGAGTCCTGCGCGATCTTTGTCATGGAAGTATTGTATAACAGGC
>ERZ1645192.1788-NODE-1788-length-17903-cov-9.922176_pt1 | contig 17903 bp, 8 predicted proteins | sample MGYA00575354_ERZ1645192 | MGnify/ENA primary metagenome ERZ1645192 (study PRJEB40844, sample SAMN11349763) | freshwater sediment metagenome | isolation source: river sediment | host: Sediment | place: India: Faizupur Khadar , New Delhi | collected 2017-02-21 ... | reverse complement strand
CCCCGGCAGGCCAGCGGCAACAGGGTGCAGGAACACCAGGTTCTGCAAACCAGCCCTCAGGCGCTCAGCAGAGACCGCGCATGCCTGCACCGTTAACCCTGAAGGATTATACTGTAAGGGATGTGTGGGAACACAAAGATCTGACACTCAAGGAAACATCCGTGTATGTCGAAATGCTGCCTCACTCGGTGAAAGTCTACAGATTCGTAAGAAAATAAGATAAGTTCAGGCTTCAAAGAAAAGAGGCTGCCTTACCGTTAACCGGCAGGGTCAGCCTCTTTTCCTGTTATCATTAAGTTTTAGGGGCGTGATCAGCGTCTCATTCCCTTGCTAGTTGGCAAAGGGAACTTCTTTTCCAGTGAGCCTGATCCTTCCGCTGACTACATTCGTGAACTGGGGATCAAGGTAGCCGCTGAATCCGGGTTGTTTTCCTCCTACAGTAATTGAAAAGTATCCCGGCTCTATCACTCTCTTGTTCTTCTTGTTAATAATTGAGAACTGACGGGGTTCAAGAGCGAACTCAACAACCTTGCTCTCGCCTGGTTTCAGGCTGATTCTGGAGAATCCCTCGAGCTGCCTTACCGGCCTGGGAGTTGTGGCCTTTTCATCGGTCAGGTAAAGTTGTACAACCTCGTCACCTTCAACCTTGCCGGTGTTGGTAACCTTCACCTTCACAGTTATCTTTTCTCCTGCAACAGCCTTTTCGGCAAGCGACAGATCGCTGTAACTGAAAGTCGTGTAGCTCAGACCATAGCCGAAAGGATACAATGGTTCTTTGGTGAAATACCTGTAGGTCTTTCCTGCCATGTCGTAGTTCTCAAATTCGGGGATCTGCCCGATTGATTTGTAGTATGTTACAGGCAACCGTCCGGCAGGATTATAATCTCCGAAGATGACATCGGCAACAGCATTGCCTCCCTGCTGTCCTGAATAACCTGCAAGAAGTATTGCAGCAGCTTTTTCCTGAGCCTTGTTGATTGCGATCGCACCTCCGCTGGTAAGGACCACAATTACAGGCTTGCCTGTGGCCACCATGGCATCAAGCAGTTTTTCCTGGACTGCAGGAAGCTGGATGTCGGTCCTGTCACCGCCGCTGAATCCTTCGATCTTTATTGGCATTTCCTCACCCTCAAGCCTTTGTGAGAGACCAAGTACCAGGATAACGGCATCAGCCTTACCTGCAGCTGCAACAGCCTTCTGAAGCATGTCTTTCCGGGGCTGGCTCCACAGTAGCTTCATGTCGGCATCGCCGGCGTAATTCTTGTACAGTACCTCTATTTTGTATTTCTGACCGGCCTGCAGTTCAACCTGGAACTCCTTGTGGAAAGCGTGGTGTTCGTTCCTTTCTGCAAGAACCTGTTTTCCTTCAAATAATACTTCATAACCGGATGATCCCCAGGTTCCTATAGCGTACGATCCGCTCTCGGGAGGAACCAGGTAAGTTGTCCACCTGACTCCGAAATCATCATCGGGCAGATCGGTGGAAGGAGATGAATGTTCCCAGTAGAAATTGATCTGGTCGTCCCTGCGCGTAAATACAGGTTCGCCCTTCATCTCCCTGTTGTTGAAGTATTCGCCCAGAGCCCCCTGCTTTCCGTCGGGAGCCTGGAGATATCTTGAAGGAATAACGGTGAGATTGTGAATACCGTCGGCAAGGTCGCTTCCCTCGGCATACAGGACTTCTGTTTCAGGTGTAACCTTGTTCATTATACCCCTCAGTATTGTAACCGGATCTTTTGGTATCCCGTTATAGTTGCCAATGAGAGCTTCAAAATTGTCTGCATTCGGACCTATTACAGCTAATGTTTTTACCGATTTTGCAAGAGGAAGCGCATTGTCTGAATTCTTCAGAAGCACAATGGATTCGCTGGCCGCCTTCCGGGCAAGAGTATTGTTGTAATCAGAGCAGTTTGCAAAGTAAGGAATGCCTGCATAGGGAACAATGTCATCCGGATCGAACATCCCCAGCCTGAACCGGGCTGTAAAGATTCTCCTGGCTGCAGTGTTAATATCCTCTTCTGTGAGGAGACCTCTCTCAACAGCCGTAAGAAGGTTGTTGTAATCTACTCCGCATTCCAGGTCCGTCCCGGCCTTTACTGCCTGCGCTGCTGCCTCAGCGGAATCTTTGGCATATTTGGTAAACTTGTAAAAATCTGAAATTGCCCAGCAGTCAGAAACAATGTACCCCTTGAACCCCCACTCATTGCGCAGGATCCCGTAAAGAGTCGGATTTGCGCAGCAGGGAATGCCGCGGAACATGTTATAGGCACCCATTACCGAATAGGCGCCGGCATCAACAACAAGAGTGCGGAAAGCCGGCAGGTAGGTCTCCCTCAGATCCACCTCGCTCACATTTGCATTGAACTCATGCCTTAGCGATTCCGGACCTGAATGCACCGCATAATGCTTTGCCGTTGCCACCGTCTTCAGGTATCTGGGATCGTCTCCCTGCAGCCCTTTGACAAACTGATAGCCCATCCGGGCGGTAAGAAAGGGATCTTCGCCGTAGGTCTCATGACCTCTTCCCCATCGCGGATCCCTGAAGATATTTATATTTGGCGACCAGAAGGTAAGCCCCTGGTAGATCCCCGTTTTGCCTCTTCTCTGGAACTCATGGTATTTAGCCCTGGCCTCATCGGAAATGGCATTAGCCACGTTGAATATAAGTCCTTCATCCCATGAGTTGGCAATAGTGATCGACTGTGGAAAAACAGTAGCAAATCCGGCACGTGCAACACCATGTAGTGCCTCGTTCCACCAGTTGTACGACGGGATACCCAGTCGGGGAATAGCCGGCGCGGTATAAAGAAGCTGATCGGCTTTTTCCTTAAGGGTAAGCCTTGAAACAAGATCGTTAACCCGTTGTTCCTCACTCAGGGACGGATCCCTGAAAGGGAAAGCATAGGTTCCCTGCTGAGCTTCAGCAGGACAGACAAATGCCATTAATAAAATGGCAAACAAACCCTGAATAAAATTTTTCATGATTAGTGGTTGATGTTGTTGATATAAAATATGTTAAAGAATTCAGATTCCTCTAATCGGGCTTCTCAACCTTAAGTGCAATATCCGTCAGGTACAACGGGGTGTTAAGCACAAGCCATCCTCCCTGATGGCCATTAATATCATTCACCGTCCTTCCCCCGGTAATGGTGTTTACCCAGGTGATCCGGTATGGACCGGCAGGAAGATTAATCTCCACCAGGGCGCTCGTCCCGGGTGTTTCATTCCCGTCAAGGTAATATACCATTGTTCTGTGACCATCTGCCAGTCCCCTGACTGAAAGCTTCTCCTGTCCAATAAACCTTATGATACCCTCGGATACAGGTTTCATGTCAGCAATATTAACCTCCCTCATGAAACCCGCAAGAATCCCGAACTGATTTCGCAGGGCTTTGCCGCCTCCTCCCGGCTGATTCTGCGGTATTTCAAAGCTGCCATCCTCCATACCTGCCGTAAAAGAATAATCGAGATGATTGAACAAAGCGCCTCCGGCAAGAATGAAATTCCAGGCTTCTTTCCTGTAAGTCTCATCTTCCGTACCGTCAAATCCGGTCTCGTTGTCTCCAACAGGAAGATTCAGATCATAATTCATAGCCACAGTCACAGGAGGCGCTGCGTAATGAAAGTTATAAACTGAAACTCCATCCCTGGGTTGGGGGACCTTCTTTTTCAGGTTTGCAACATTGTTCGAAATGAGATGCCTGTGGCCAAAGTCCTTCTCAGCATCGACAACAATCCGTGTCATGTGATCTTCCCACTGTCGCAATGCAATGGTATCACCAAAATAAGGCTCGTTGCAAATCTCATAAGACAGATTATCAAAGTCACTGAGCTCCTCTACTATCTTCCTGACCATCTTTTCCTGTATCTCAAGCAACTCCGGATGCTTCAGCGAAAGAACCTCACGATGGTCGGTTATTCTGAGTGTGCCGTTTACATTGTTGGAATGATACAGAGGAGAAAGCTTCCACTGCACTGTATCATAAAAATTGGAAAAAAGGTCGAGTTCCACAATGATATCCCTTTTGCCTGCTTCGGAGACAAAGTCCTTCAACCTGGCAAAATATTCAATATCCCATTCATCGAGGTTAAACCTGTTTCCTCCGACAGCATAACCCGGTTCAGTACCTCTGGCCCACGGACAGATAAACTTCCCTGAATCAGGTGCCAGTGTATTCCGGCTGATCCCAAATGCTCCTTTGGGTTCCACATAAATTCCGGAGAATGTCCTGGTAATATTCAGTCCGCAGGCAGCAAGCTCATCAAAGTACCTGATATAATCAAAGTCGCGATTCAGCACGGCACCGTAATGCTCGGTGGATCCAATCAAAAGGGTTGGTCTCCCTCTGAACAGGAAGTAATGCGGATTATCCGGATTCACTGCCAGAAATCCCTCACTCCGAGGCGAAGAACCGCAGGAAATTACCAGAAAGGCAATCACTGACCAGCCCGCATAATTTACTAATTTCAGATTCATTATTGAATTTGCTCTATAGTAACTTTCTCATCGGACCCTCTCCGGGCCGTATAACGGCAGCTAAACAACAGGCAGTTTCCATGGAGCCCTGTAATCCGGAACCAGGTAAGCGTTCGCCTCAACATCATTTGTGAATCTGGTACCGTCCCATACAAGCTTTTTGCCTGTCCGATAAGCTATATTTCCAAGAGCTGAGAACTTAGCTATATGAGCGCCGATCTCTATGCTGGCATTGGTCTTCTGATTCCGGCCGGCAATACATTCAAGATGGTTCTTTACATGGTTCTTCAGACCAACATCCAATCCTCTTTTCAGCGGAACTGCTTCCATCCTGATCTTTCCGTTAACCTTTTCAGGGATCACTTCCCAGCCCGACCTGTCAACAACCAGGGTTCCGTTCTCACCGACAAATCCAAGCCCGTGGTTTCTTCCATAAGCTCCATCATCAATCCCTATGGCATGATCCCACAGAACATTGAAACCGTCAAACTCATAAATTGTCTGAAGGCTGTCGGGTGTTTCACAGGCATCGTCGGGATAACCGTATTTGCCTCCCATTGCCATTATCGACCTGGGCGCTGTTACATTCATGGCAAAGAGCGCATAGTCGAGAAGATGCACACCCCAGTCGGTCATCAGGCCGCCGGCATAATCCCAGAACCATCTGAAGGTGAAATGAAAGCGGTTCCTGTTGAAAGCCCTCGACGGGGCCGGACCAAGCCACATGTCATAGTCAACTCCTGCCGGAACAGACTCGTCGGGCAGAACCGGGATGGTGGGACACCAGCCCTGATATGAAAATACTCTTACCAGCCTTATCTTTCCAAGCTTGCCGGAATTAACGAAATCTACTGCATCCTGCCAGTGCGGATCACTTCTCTGCCACTGACCTACCTGAACAATGCTCTTGTATCGCTGAGCAGCTTTTACCATCAGGTTACACTCCTCAATGGTCCGGCCAATGGGCTTTTCAACATAGACATCCTTTCCCGCCTCGCATGCTGCAACCATCTGGATACAGTGCCAGTGATCGGGAGTTCCGACTATAACCAGATCAATGTCCTTGTTGTCGATTAGCTTTCTCCAGTCCTTGTAAAGGCCGGCTGGCTTCGCTCCCCTTATCTTCTGAACATCCCCGGCCCTCCTCTGAAGCACCGAATCATCAATGTCGCACAGGGCAACGCATTCCGTCTGCGGATTCTCCAGAAAGGCGCTCAGATTGCTCCAGCCCTGACCGTTGCATCCTATCAGACCGATCCTGACTTTGTCGCTGGGCGGAACAGGTTTTCCCGAAGTCTGAAGTACGGGTCCAAAAGTCAGCCCGGCAGCTGCAATGGCGCTGTTCTTAAGAAAGGTACGTCGTGTTGTCATATTGTTCAGATTTAGTGAGTTTACAATCATTTTTTAGAGAACACCGAACCTGTAGATAGTCCTTGTCTTATAAGTCTCTCCAGGATTCAGGACTGTGCCTGGGAACTCAGGATGATTGGGACTGTCGGGAAAGTGGCCCGATTCAAGGCAAAAACCTGTCCTGAAATCGTAGACTATTCCACCATGGCCTGTCTGAGTGCCATTCAGGAAATTGCCTCCATAAAACTGAAGACCAGGCTGGTCGGTCTCAACCTCTAGCACCCTGCCCGAAAGTGATTCGTAAACCATTGCATCAATCGCCTCAGTATTGTCCAGAACAAAATTATGGTCATAGCCTTTTCCGAGAATCAGCTGATCATAGGGTTCCTCCAGCCTGGTATCTATCATAAAAGGCTTTGTGAAATCAAAGGGAGTGCCGGAAACCGGACGGATCTCTCCGGTAGGAATCATGACAGAATCGACCGGCGTGAACGCCGATGCCCTTATCATAAGGATATGATCATTGATATCGTCAACCCCCGCTCCGTGAAGATTGAAATAGGCATGATTCGTAAGGTTAATCACGGTCTTTTTGTCCGTCGTGGCCTTATAATCCATTATTATCTCATTGTTGTCGGTCCAGGTATAGGTGACTTCAGCATCCACATTACCCGGGAATCCCATCTCCATATCCGGGCTCCTGTATGTAAATTTAACTGCAGGATATTCGCTACCCTTCACTATCTCTGTATTCCAGACCACACTGTGCCAGCCCTTCGGCCCTCCGTGAAGTGTATTAGGACCATTGTTCCGGGGAAGGGTATATTCAACACCGTCGAGAGTGAATTTTCCTCCTGCTATCCTGTTTGCATATCTGCCAACAGTCGAACCGAAAGACATGTCCCCGTTGAGAGTAGCTTCAAAAGTATCATATCCGAATGTGATGTTTTCCCTTTCACCTTTCCTGTCGGGCACTTCAATCCAGTTGATCTTGGCTCCGTAATTAGTCAGTTTGATTACGTTCCCCTTACTGTTCGTAAGGGTAAGAAGAAATACGTCCTTCCCCTCATGATTCCCGAATAATTCCTGTCTGACATTCTTCGACGAGCTGCTGCAATCCGTAAAGAGCACCAGCGATGCAACCATAACTGCTGCAAGTAAAAAATTCCTTTTCATCATCATTAAAATTTATTTCTTTCAGATTCTAAATATAATAATTTTGAACACAAATTCATCTGCCTGAACGGAACTGGTTTGCAGGAAGTCCCGATTTGCCGAATAATGAGGCTTCAGCCCCGTTACGCCAGCAGTACCTCACCGATACCGGGTTGCTGACACGCGATGATGACACCACTACTTCTTCACCTTCTATCCTTGCATCGGCTTCGTGATATTTTCCGTCGGCTCCTGCTATCTCAAATTCGGTTAATCCGCGTTCACCCGCCTCCAGACCTCCACCAGTGTTGTCAAATGACACCCTTATCCTCCTGCCCTCAACATTCATGGACTTGAATTCCGGTCCCTGACTGACAACATCCCTGCCATAATCTTTAGCAAGGGCAAGGTTTGCAAGCCTCTCCCCGACTTCCTTCTTGAAAGGAGGATGAATATTCATAACGGTGGCAATGTCGAGAGTGACTGCCATACCGGTATTTGGAAGTTTCAGGGCTGCCTCCTGGGCTTCACGAAGAAAAGCTGATTCCGTTGAATCGACACCTCCGTAAACATAAGGAGCTATCTGGACAAAGTAAAAAGGAAAATCCTTTATTCCCCATGCTTCCCTCCAATTCTCAATCATAAGAGGGAATATCTCCGAATACTGTTCATGCCTTCCCACATTTGATTCACCCTGGTACCATATAGCGCCTTTTATTGTATAATCCAGAAGAGGACTGATCATACCGTTAAACAATGAGGTGGGAGTTGATGAACCAATTGCCTTTGGCCTTTTTGTTTTCTGATATTCATTACCGGAAAGATCGAAAACATAAAACTTGTTCCCCGACAGTTCTGCCACAGGCTGGAATTTCCATTCACCGTCGAGACTGACAGAAGGAACCGGGCTGCCGGTAACTGCTATTTTCATAACACCGGGTATGGCCCACAATCCGCCTCCTCCCTGGTTATCTATTACCCTTACCGCAATTGTATTAGTTCCTTCCTTTACAAGTTTCCCAGGAACATTATATTCCCTCGGAACCTGGTAAACTCCTGATATCTCGTGTGATCCAACAAGCTCTCCGTTGAAGTAAGTCCTGTCCATATCATCTATCGGCCCCAGCATCAGCGACAGATCACGACCGGCCATCTCCCCGGGCAGCTCAATTGTTTTCCTGAACCAGACGGCTCCGTCAAAATCGCCTGTTGCAGTTTCAAACAAAGCGGGCAGATTCATCGCCTGCCATTGTGAATCATCAAAATCAGGCATCGGGGCTGCAGCATCTTTGAAATCGAGATCCTTCCACTGGTCTTCACCTGCTTTGTCAGCCACGACCTGCCGGTGACTTTCGAGCCACTTCTGATACTCCTGCAACAGCGGGGCTGATTCCTGTATCTCCTTTATTTCATCGGTAAACTCACCAGCCTTTTCAAGACTACCGGCCGAAATCCAGGCCTCGGCAGGTGTGCCTCCCCATGAGCTTGCTATCAACCCTACCGGTACCTTAAGGTCCTCATGAAGCTTCCTTCCGAAGAAATATCCCGTGGCACTGAAGGGACTAACCGTTGAAGGGGAACAAACCTCCCATTTCCCGGTGCAGTCGTCAAGTGGCTCTCCCGACACTCTGCGTGCCACACTGAAAAGCCTTATTTCAGGGAAGCCAGCTGAGGCAATGGTTGATGCCGAATGCATAACGGTGTCGTTCGGAGGCCATCCGGCAAGCGGCATTTCCATATTCGATTGCCCCGAGCAAACCCATACCTCACCTATAAGCACATTGGTAATCGTAATGGCGCTCTTCTTCCCGGTTACAGTGATGTCGTATGGACCGCCTGCTTCCGGAGTTTTAAGCTGAACAGTCCATTTCCCGTCATCACCTGCGACCGCCCGGCCTTCAGCCTGCCAGCCTGCCGTCACAACAACCGTTTCGCCCGCTCCGGCTTTTCCCCATAACTTTACGTCGGCATTCTGCTGAAGAAGCATGTTGTCGCCGATTATTGAAGGAAGTTCAATGCCCTGCTCTTCCCTGCCGCAGGCTGCTGACAGGAAAAGAAACAACAATACGCTAATCCTGATTTTCATCTTTATGATTATTAAGAATTTTATTCTGCCTTGAAAACCCTGTAACTGTGAGGTTTAATGGTGACCTCAAATGTTTCGCCCTCAGTCCTTTCACGACCCCAGACCATCCCCGCTGTCCTGGCGCTTGAAGATACGACCTCCCCTGAAACCATATCTGTGATCTTTGTGATCCCCGGACCGGCAATCACTTTGATCTTAGTCTCTGCCGGCAAAAATGATTCAGTGATGAATGTATTATTGTCGTAAACAAAAAGACTTACCATTGAAGGTCCCTGGATACGGAATTTCATATCTGAACTCAGCACTTCCCTTATCCTGTTAAGAACGCCTTCCGGCAGTTCATACAGATCGCCGAAAGATTCAGGAATAGTCAGTACAAAAAGTGAAGCCTTACCATACCTTCCCTGATGAAGCATAGGCCATCCCACAGGTCCGCCGAGAGCTTCAACATCAGTCCAGGAATCATTTGTAAGATACATTATCTGCGGGATCAGTATTTCTTTGGATGCTTTGTTTGCAGAACCGAACATACCGGCCGAGAAATCGGTAACCAGGGCCTTCCTGTCGGTATATTCCAGTTCAATAATATCCTCGATGCCTTTCCCGCTGAGCGCTCTGAGAAGCCCTGAAGTGATGGTCACATCCTTGCCTGCCATAAGCCTTGCCTTTATCTTTTTAACTATATCCGGATCGAATTTTGCCGATTCTGTAAGGATTATCATTTTCGGATCATTTGGGAATTCCGGCTTCAGATCCATTGGAAGTCCGATCATGCCCAGATAGTTATGAAGAAAATCCTCGCCGGTCGAATGGTAAGGCCTGTAACCCTGTATGCCCACAGGCTTTCCCAGTTTTCCAAGAAATGCATCCACCTTTTCAAAGGTCCAGCCTGCTGCCCTGGCAACTGTCGACGGCTTTACTTCCTTTCCTTTTACTGAATATGGTTTTATCATATCATCATAGTCGAAGCTCGGTTTCTGGTCCTGCCATGCTGCCCTGTCTGCCGGTCTTAAGGCCCTTTGCATCTGCCTGAAGTCGAAAAGGGTAATCTCGGGAGCCTTTGCGAAAAGAGTAAGCCAGAGTTGTTCAGCATACCTGTCCGCGGAGGTCATGCCTCCAGTATCCACCCATCCTCCTCCGTTTCCGCCCGGTTTGATGTTCTCAAAATACCTGAATATCTGGTATCCAAGGTACTCCTGCAGATGCTGCCCGGGTGCATTGGCATTCCTGGTCTCGGTACCCGTATATATCCCGTCAAAGAGAGGAGGTTCAGTCTCGAGATTGAATCCGAGACCCTGAAAATGCTCATACCAGTTTGGATACTTAACAACCACCTTAACCTTTGGATTGACTGCCTTTGCAGGTCCAATGATAAGGTTCTGAGCCGCCTCCGTCATCTGCTTCAGCCTGAAATCGGTCCAGCTCATTTCACCCTTGTCCCTGATGCATAGTTCGCACTTGCAGTCGGTAAAAAAGAAATCATCGAGAATGATCTCGTCAAAATGCCTGGCAGTGAGTTCAATTATCTCCTTCACCTTCCTGCGATGTTCCGGATTGGAATAGCAGTATGTCTCAAACCTGTTCATCTCACTTACAGTCAAGGTAATTCCGCCTGCCGTTTTCACCCCGCGGCTGTTGAAGAACTTCTTAACCTTCTCCAGTGTCTTTTCATCAACAATCACCATGTCGCGATGTGTCTCCAGGTAGATCTTGTCTACATGAACCTGACTTGAGATCATGTCCCAGATCGGCTCAAGCCAATTAAGGTCGTCCATCTGCTTTACCTCATAAGAACGCGCATAGACCGACACATCGAAATTGTCATATCCTTTTTCAATCTGTGAAAATGATGCACCGGATCCCATTAAAACAAAGATCAGCGACACCAATAAAAACTTCCTCATCTTTTTATTTTTTGAAATGATAAAACATTGATTCCCATCTAACTATCATAAAGTAATTAATCCATAAGGTTAAGCTTGTACGAAAATTCCACGGGCGCAAGATAAACCATATACTGAGGCTGCGGCCTTGGACCGCAACTGGCGGAGCCCACCCCGAGTGTAAGGTGACTTATGCAGAATACTGTTGAACTGCTTACAGGCAGGTCGACCCTGTATTCGACAGGATCCATCTGTTCATCGCTGTACGGAAGGGCTGTGAACTGAAGGAGCGATGAGACGCATTCAGCCTTTATGCCTTTTCCTGAAGCATCAGTCACCTTCACCCAGCGGACATCCTCATGGTTTCCTGCATCCATCGGTTTTTCGTAAGGTGTCATAAGCTCCCTCACCGTGGCTTTGTAAACCCCGACATCAAATCCCCTCTTCCTGTCGGAGTAGTTCTCCATCGGCCCGCGTCCGAAATACTCAACCTGGTCATACTGTTTTTCAAGGAACATCCTTACTCCTATCCTTCCTGCAACCATGCCCGGGTTACTTGAAGTGATACTGTTTTCGGCAGTTATAACCCCATCTCCGGTTATTTTGTAAACGACATCATGGCCGACAGAAAATCCGTTCTTTCCTTCTCCGGTCAGCTTAACCGATATTGTCGCTTCTGAAGCTGAAGGCTGAAGAGCTGTTACCTCATTTACCTTCCAGTTGAGTTCTTTCAGTCCGGTATTGACCCATGACCGGTCGGCATACATATCGTCGTTTTTGTGTGCAGCCCTCCAGAGATGAAGCCTCGGACCTCCGTCCTCCCTGAGAAGGTTGACGCCGTTCCTTTTCATCTTCGAGAAGGTTCCCGATTCCTTGTCAAAAACCAGTGAAAAGCCGGTTCCGGTGAGAGTGATTGACTTTTCATCCTGTGTCAAAGTTAACGGTCCTGCAGGCTGAGCGGCTGCAACGACCGGCGATTTAACAGGCAATAAAAACTGGTGAGATGCGATTTCATAACCCTTTCCTGCCCATATCTCGTCTTTTGCCAGTTTGAATGAAATGCGCAGAAAATATTCAGCTCCCGGTTTCGGAGAAGAAACCTCATAAGGTATCCTGACAACTGTTTCCTTACCGGGATCAAGATCAGGAGAGGTAAAATCGCCTGATCCGACAACTGTTCCATTTTCTGAAAGGGTCCACGATGCATTAAAATCCTTGAGACCGGTGAACTGGTACTTGTTTTTGATCTTTATCGTTCCGGAAGCCAGATCCTCCTCCGTTATCCCTATCCACTGATAGGCCTTTTTCATTTCGGGATAATGTGGTTTGAGCGATCTGTCGGAAGCTACAACACCCTTATGAATAAAGTATTTGTCATTCGGGAATTCTCCGAATCCTCCTCCATAGGCAAGAATAACCCTGTTGGGATCACGTCTGTTCCAAATCCCCTGGTCCTGCCATTCCCAGATAGCTCCGCCGAGAAGCGATTCATACTTATCGAAAATATCATTGTATTCCCCGATAGCTCCCATAGAATTGAACATCGCATGGGCATATTCACACATATAGAAGGGTTTTGTGTAAGCAGTGTCGGAGAGCCCAATGGCTTCAACCTGGGGAACGTTGGTGTACATCCGGCTGTCAAGGTCAGCAGGATTAGCCCTTCCTATGCCAAATCCCTCGTAATGAACCGGCCTTGTCCTGTCAATTTCCTTAACCGCAGCCATTGCGGCCCTGAAGTTCGATCCTCCCCTTCCGTTCTCATTTCCGAGCGACCAGATTATGATGGACGGATGATTCTTGAAATTCTCAGTGTTGGCAACATTCCTGTCGATGATGGCAGCCTTCATCCTGGGTTCCTCATCAAATTTCCCGCTGTTACCGTGGCACTCCACATTTGCTTCGCCTACAAGCCAGATTCCCCATTCATCACATAGTTCATACCAGAGGGGATCGTCGGAATAATGACTGGTCCTTATGTGATTGCAATTTCCCTGCTTGATAAGCTCAAGGTCGCGGATCATCTGCTCCCTGGTAACGGCATGGCCTACATCGGGCCAGTTCTCATGGCGGTTGACTCCCTTTAGCTTGATCGGCACACCGTTCGCAAGGAAGGTCCTGTCTTTTATTTCAACTTCCCTGAAACCAGTTCTGGCCGACAGTGTTTCAATTACTTTCTTTCCTCTTTTTAACGTAAGCACTGTCGTGTAGAGCTTTGGAGTCTCTGCTGTCCATTTGACAGGATTTAAAACAGGAAAGGAGAGTCGTACAGGAACCTCTTCTCCCGGTTTCAATGCAGGAACACCATCGATTGCCGAATATGATGCAACTACCTTATCTCCATCATAAACAGTAACAAAAAGTTTTGAGGCTCTGGCAGGCTTGCTGCCGTAGTTCTTGATTTTTGCCGTAACATCAAGTGTGGCATTTATATAATTGTCATCAAGATCCGTCTTAATGAAAAAGTCACGGATATGAGTTACGGGAGCGCTCCATACAGTCACATTCCTGAAAATCCCGCTGAGCCTCCACATATCCTGGTCCTCCATATAGCTTCCGGTTGTATACCTGTAAACCTCAACGGCTACCATATTCTTACCCGGATTTACATATTTTGTTATGTCAAACTCAGCCACATTCCGGCTGTTTTCGCTGTAGCCGACCTTCTGTCCGTTTACCCAGAGGAAAAAACCTGCATCAACACCGTCGAAGGCAATGAAAATCTGCCGGCCATCCCAGTCGGCCGGAACATCAAAATCCCTGCGATAGCTGCCTACCGGATTTCTCTCCTCATAAGCTGTATAGTTCTTCGGAGGAGTGCTCATCACCTTCGGGAAATCCCTTTTGAAAGTATAACCTATGTTCCTGTAATAAGGAGTGCCGTAACCCAGCAGCTGCCAGTTCGACGGAACGGGTATCTCCTTCCATCCCGAAACATTGTATTCAGGTTTGTAGAAATCAACAGGCCGTGCCTGGGGCCAGGAGACCCAGTTGAACTTCCACATGCCGTTAAGACTCCTGCAGAAAGACGACTCGTGCCTGTCAGCAGCCAGCGCTTCAGAGAGGTTGGCATATGGCATCAGAATGGCATGTGCCGGCTCCCTGTTTATTGCAAAGACTTCAGGATCCTCAATCTCAGCCGGAACGGGAGCGCCTCCCAGGGAATCCCTCAGTGAGGCTGAATACACCTGGGCATTCACCAGTGAACTGTTAAAACAGACTAAAACAATCAGAGCAAAATAGAAAAGTGTTTTTTTCATTGTATTTAGGTTTTTGGGTCTTTATTTTTCAGTTTTTCTTACCACTATCCGACTGCCATCATAGGCAACGGTTGTATGAGGATCCATATCTATATCAAATTCAATGTTGTTCGTCCTTGTCACCCACACAACATTGAAGGTTCTTTTCTGGAGCATGCCGGGGTACTGACCCTTGCGCTCCCCTATTGTAAGTTCTCCCGAAGTCTCATCATAGCTGAGCTGGATTGAACTGAATTCTCCCCTCTCATAACCGTAGTTGACTCCCTCATCCTCATACAGGGTAAAGGAGGCGTTTCGGCCGGTATAGACAAACAGGGTAAGGGGATCTGCAGGTTTCTGTGATGTGTATTCAATCTCAGGCCCGAAGGGAACTATCGATCCTTCCCTTATGAAAAGGGGGATCCGCTCATAGGGGGCATTCACATCGAGATATCTTCCGCCTGGGATGAACTGGCCGGAATAGAAATCGTACCATCCGCAAACAGAAGGGAAGTAGACCTTCCGGCTTCTGGCTTTGTATTCATATACCGGTGCAACAAGTATCGAAGGCCCGAACATATACTGGTCGCCGATGCTCCTGACCGCTGGTTCGCTTCCGAAATCCATCACCATGGCCCTCATTATGGTATAATCGTTGAACCATGTCATCCCGGCAAGGGAATAGATATACGGCATCAGCCTGTATCTCAGCTTGTCGTAGTAAACCATGCTCCGGTACGAAGGTGTTCCGGCAGACGATATGTTGAATATCTCCCTGTATGGATACTGCCCATGACTTCTGAAAAGAGGACAGAATGCACCGAACTGAAACCAGCGTGTATTCAACTCCCTCCATTCGTTAAGGTCCTCCGAGCCTTCCTTTGCCCTTGTGTACCTGTTCTCGACACAGAATCCTCCGATGTCAAAGGTCCAGTAAGGGATCCCCGAAAGGGCAAAGTTAAGGCCTGCCGGTATCTGGGCCTTCATATCCTCCCACCTGGTCCCGATGTCACCACTCCAGGTGGCTGTCGAATACCTCTGCAGACCGGCAAATCCGCTTCGGGTAAGAAGGAAAACACGCCTGTCGGGATCTGCTTCTCTTTGTCCTTCATAAATTGCCTGTGCGTTCATCAGGGCATAGGTGTTGAAATACTTGGTTGATGGTCCGAGCGCCGTGGGAGTCGAAAGCTTCTTCCTGTATTCCACGCTGGCATTGGAAAGGATATCAGGCTCTGAGGCATCCATCCACCAGGCATCAAATCCATGGATATAAAGATGATCCTTCATCTGTTCCCAGAAGAGTCTGCGGGCTCCCTCGCTGTAGGGATCATAGAACGAACCTATGTATCCCTTCCCTATCCAGTCCCTGACACTGTCGGCCACAGCCTGCCTGTACATCCAGCCCCTGCTGTCGAACTCCTTGTAATGCCCGGTAGTGTGATAGAATTTCGGCCATACCGAGATCATTATCCTGGCATTCATCTGATGCACCGAATCAACCATTCCCTTTGGATCGGGAAAGTACTTCGGATCAAATTCATGCGAGCCCCAGGCATCAACGGGCCAGTACGACCAGTCGAGCACAATATTGTCGATGGGGATCTTCCTTTTCCTGTATTCACTGACTACATTGAGCAATTCATCCTGTGACCTGTACCTTTCGCGGCTCTGCCAGTAACCCATTGCCCATTTTGGCATAATCTGAGCCTTGCCGGTCAGTTTCCTGTAACCGCTTATTACTTCGTCGGGATTATCACCCCTTATGAAATAATAATCTATCTGGTCGCCCATCTCCGAAGTAAGGGAAAGGTCTCCCTGATCTTCGGCTGAGCGCGGACTTAAAGCCTTAAGTCCTATGTATGAAACCCCTCCGTCGGGTTTCCATTCAAGCCTGACAGGGTACCTGCGCCCCTGCTCCAGTTTTCTTGAGAACTTGTAAGTATTCGGGTTCCAGGCGGTTCTCCATCTTTCCGGCACAACAAGGTCATCACCGAAATAAAGCTTCGTGTACCCTGCATAATATAGCTTAAAATGATAAGTCCCCGTTTCTTCGGGCTCTATCTCGCCGGTCCAGGTAATTTTAGAATTGTAAAAGGGAAATCCCTCCGGAAAGTTTTTGACGGTTTCCAGGTTTTCATAGTCAACTGCCGATTCTGGCCTTCGGGTAAATAATTTCGATGTGTCACCGTCAGTATAATAAGAAGCCGTCAGACCTCCAGCCTTTCCGTCATCATCATAAAGGGTGAACAGATCAAGCTGTGAATAGTCCCGCGGATCACCGAACTTGGTCAGGGAATAATTGTCCCAGAGCAGCCCGTAATTTTTGCCCGATACAACAAAGGGGACTGACACTTTTGTATTGTACTGGTAAAGGACCTCGTTCAGCCCCTTGTAGTTGAACTCATCTGACTGGTGCTGTCCAAGCCCGTAAAAGGCCTCATCGGGGGGCGAACTGAAGGTCTGGCCCATCGCGTAGCCCTGTGTGCCCTCAACGGTAATCCGTTTGAATGATTTGCCGCCTCCCGGCTTTTCTTTCAGAAGAATTTTCCCGTTTTCGTCCAGGAATGTAACCTGCCCGTCGGTGAGAGCCACTTTTGCCGTTACCTTCGGCGCAATTATCACCAGAGTGTCGGGGTCCTCCCTGACCGTAAATGATGGTACCCCTGACTGAGGACCTATGACGCAAAGGCTTGAATCGTCAGAAAATTCTTCGTGAGCAGTTGCAGTAACATGGATTATGCCTTCGTCCAAAACCTCGATCCTCACCAGTTCCGGAACATCCGGAATTTCTGATTTAAGTCTAATTATCACCCCGTTATCCGTTTGTTCCCAGGCGCTGTCAGAGCACGAAGGGAAAAGAATGACCGCCGCTGAAATTATCAGTAATAGCCTTTTCATGGGTATATGGATAATATTTGACAATCGTGCCGGTGTAAAATACGGACTCTCCCTGGCCGGCCAGGAAAAATCAGTAATAAAAATAGTTGAATATCGGAGAACTAAGAAGAATAACCGGAAGGATTTCCTTAAAATTTAATCTGAGCAATTCACAAACCTGCCGATATCTTTGTGTCTTTGCGTCTTCGTGGCTAAAAAAAAAGCCACAAAGGCGCTAAGGCGCAAAGAATTTGCAACGTCTTACCGGAGTATTTGATTTTTCTATTGATTAACTGGTAAATGGCAATAAATCCGATAAGGTGGAGCAGATTCACAAAGATGCCGGGCCGAAAAAACAATTTAAGCGGTTCGAACACATACCGGAAGACGAGAAGAAGTCAATCATTAAAGGCAGTTTGCTCTTATCAGGGAATAAAATCTTTCAGTCCTTTTTCCTGCTCTAAAACCTGCCGTTCCCTGGTGATCTCCTCCTGCAGTTCCTTGATAGTTGGCAAGTAAAGCTTGTATTTGGAAGCAAAGATCTGATTGCTCTCACTTAAAAGACTGTATTTAACTATTGTTTTGCTCTTTTTTGTACAGAGTATCAGTCCTATAGTGGGATTGTCAGATTCCTTTCGTACCTGATCTTCAAAGTACCTGACATAAAAATCCATCTGGCCGATATCCTGATGGGTCAGTTCCCCGGATTTCAGATCAATAAGTAAAAAACATTTAAGGATATAATTGTAAAATACCAGGTCTACATAAAAATGACTTTCCTCTGCAGATATCCTGTACTGTCTGCTTACAAAAGAAAAGCCTTTGCCAAGTTCCAG
>ERZ1645192.1787-NODE-1787-length-17904-cov-5.803462_pt1 | contig 17904 bp, 13 predicted proteins | sample MGYA00575354_ERZ1645192 | MGnify/ENA primary metagenome ERZ1645192 (study PRJEB40844, sample SAMN11349763) | freshwater sediment metagenome | isolation source: river sediment | host: Sediment | place: India: Faizupur Khadar , New Delhi | collected 2017-02-21 ... | reverse complement strand
CCCCGGACAGGAGGAAGGCGGCAGAGTCGTAGTGACGCTCCAGAACAAGACGGCGGCAAAAGAGTTCGTAACGTTTGGCGTAAGAGGAACTTCGAAACTCGTCGAAGACTTTGAAGTGCGGTTCTTTCACGGAGACGGCTGCGCGCGATTTTGGGCAGTCGTCGAGAAGGAACATATAACCGATCCAGGGCCGAACCTCGGTGCCAAATGCTTTTTCACGGAAGGCAGTCCAGAGGTCGAGGGCGCTGCCCATCGCTTCTTCAGTGCGGTTGTTGAAGTTGTTCCCGAAGGATGGACCAACCTGGGATTTGGCTTCGAGAGCTACCACGAGTTGGCCTTCGACGACAACAAGGAAGTCCCATTGCTTGGTGGGGCGGAAGTAGCCCGGCAGATCGAGGGAGTCTTTGTAGTGGATATGACTACGGTCGACGCCGGCCTCGATAACGAGGTTGGTGAGAAGCTTGATGAATCCATCCATTTGCGCCCCGCCCGTGACAGCGGAACGTAACCCTTGGTCTTTCAACCCGGCGCCAGCCTGCTTTTTACGCTGTTTTGTTCGCGTTTCCCAATAGAAGCGCACTGCCTCGCGCACATAGCGCGGCAGGTCTGAAAGCATGGTGCTCGGTTCGGCCATAGGCGGAGTCAAGCATATCCGCCGCCGGTGGTGGAGGTCAACGGATGAGTCCGGATGTCCGGATGAGTGCGGGTGCCCCAGCTTTCCTCCCCCCGTCAGCCCCAAACACGGCATCCGCTGTCATTGCGCGACGCCCCGTGGTGGCAGTCCGGGTGAACTTCCGGCTTCCTCCAAAAAACCGATGCTATCCTGCCCCCCGCGACGCGTACCCTCAACCATCAACTCCTCCTAATCGACACTCCTCAGAATTTGTCGAAATCCCGATGTCGTTATCGGGACTCCCCCATCTTTGGCAGGAACAACTTCACCCCGTGGGATGGCGAAACCTATCCCACCGGGGTCACCCACCAGACTTTCCGGACCCGGACTTCAGATTCTCGCCCTCGGGTTTTTTCGTTCCCCCTCGCTGGAATTTATAGGGCAGCACTTCGGGAACCACGTGCACCTGCGTCGTGAACTTGTAATCGGGAAGTCCTTTGCCGCTCGGGAATGACAACTCCACCATGAAGGCCGTCCAGCCCTTCGACGGTTCGGGCACCTTCGCCACATAAACGCCCGCGGCATCGGGGTTGAGTTCCGAGCTCTCCCACTTGGGACCCAGAACCTCAATGCGAAAATCGCGAGCCTCTGTGTTGGTCGCCTGCCACAGAAGCGCTTTGACCGGTTTGTCGTGAGTTTGAACCCTTATGGACCCGTCCGGCTCGAGCTTCCAGGAGAAGCGCGGAAGGGGCAGATTCCGGATCACTGCCTGGTAGCAAACCGCCAGGCTCTGGAGCGCATCCGACCCGCGCAGCGAATGATCCGCATTAGGCACGTAACGCAGGTATTTCACCCCGGGAAGATCCTCGAAATAAAACTGAGACGAGTCCGGAAGAAAGAACTGGTCGTCACAGGCGTTGATGATGAACTTGGGCATGGTGAATCGGCTGCGATACTCGTAGGGATCCTCGATCTTCATCAACGCGCGAAACTCCGGCGTGCCGGTCCAATCCATGATCCGGAACGCGGTGTAATCCTGGATGGCGGGGCTCCACGAACCATAAGCTGCGTAGTGATGCAGCATGGAAGGCTCAATGTTCAAAAAATCAATCACACAGGGAATGATTGCAACGACACGCTTATCCACCGCCGCAGCGCTCCAGGTTGTCCAACCGCGTTTCGATGCGCCCGCCAGAACAAATCCATCCACCGGGGCGCCACCGCCGGAATTAGTCCGCCAGAATGCGCTGATGGTGTCCATCGCGCGAACAACAGCCTTGGTCATCGGCAATCGCGCCGGCCACTTCGGATCGCCCGTACGCAGATACTTGTCCCATGTGTAGGCAATGAGGGAATCCTCCTTCCGCCCCTGGCTCTCGCCCGCAAAGATCAGCGGCTGATTCGGCACCATTCTCAACTCCGCAGCGATGGATTTCGTTGCAATCGCGATTTGACCAAAAGTGGGGTCCGCCGCTTTGGGCGCCCGTCCGCCATTGGATCCGCCCCCAATGATCAACAACGCCTTCGAGCTCTCCGCCCGGTCCGGCCGGATGATGCTCAACCAATGCTTCCACACCGGCCGATCCACCTCGTTGGTGGTCAGCCAGGCCTGAGAGGTCATCTCCACGAGGTACGTCGTGTAGCCCTCCCCACGCATCGCCTCCACCAGGCGGAAGTTGTAGTTGGTGTCGGGAGCCGCTACATACGTCTCCAAAACCGTCCCGGGCTGCACTGCCCGCTCCATCGCGGCCGGGCGAGCCGAGGCTTCATACCGGGGCAACCATCCCAACGCGCACGCGATGAAAAGTAACATCGAAGCTTTCCGGCAGAACTGAAACAGGCAGTAATAAGGTCTCATCATTCGCGCACAACGGTTGCTTCCCTGAGGAAAATTACAAGCTCAAGATCCACCCGCCTCCCGCTTTTTCGCAAAATCAATAGGCCGACGCCGGAATGTTGCCTGCCTTGGGCGCTGCGGTGGCGCAAGCCGACATTATGTCGGCGCTCCGGTCTGCCGGCGTTTCATGCGGAGCATGAAACATCCGCTTTAGCCGTTCTTTGATATTTTAGTGAACAACGGACGCGCGGTTCGCCATGAGCGGCGCCCCTGTCTCCCACCGGCAGGGGCGCCGCCGCAGGGCCGCGCTGATTTTGCTCTCGCTGTTTCTTTAGCCTGGTGCATCCTGCAAAAATGCAAGCTCGGACGGCTCCTCTTATGTGCCGATCAATCGTGCTCCTGGCCATGGCGTCCTCGCTCTGGTGGTCCGCTCCACCCGGATTGGCTGCCGGGGCATCCGACCCGCTGCCGCTGGAAATCCCGCTCGCCGCGCCGCAGATCGCCAAAGACGTTCAAAACCGCATCTACTGCGTCGCCCAGAGACAGGCCCATTCCCTGCTCGCGGGATTGCACCCATGGAACAACGACCCAACCATGCGCCTGCTCACGGAAAGCAAAAGCACCGAGCATTGGATCCGGCCCAACTCCGGAACCCTGGAGGGCCTCGCTTTTCTGCATCGCTTCGGCCCGTACGACGAGCAAATCGTTGGCGTTTCACGATCGGATCTGCTGACAAATGCCATCATCCCCATGATGCGCTACCTTGTGACCACCCACGTAACCGGCACGCAACAGACCGGCGACGGAAAAATGTGGGGAGACGCATGGCAATCTGCCTATTGGGCCCACATGCTCGGACGGGCGGCATGGTTCGTCTGGCCGAATCTGCCGGAGAACCTCCGCGATGGCGTCCGGCGGGTCGTGGCGCACGAAGCCGATCGCATCGCCGGGTCCCAACCGCCGCACCAGCTTCGCGCGGATACCAAAGCGGAGGAAAATGCCTGGAACAGCCAGGTTCTTTCCGCTGCCATGCTGCTGATGCCGCAGGATCCACGAGCGTCGCAATGGTCAGCTTCCCACCAGAAATGGGTCATGTCCTCGTTCCTGCGGCCGGCTGACGCACAAAACGATGCCATCGTGGATGGCCGCCCGGTCCGCGCGCAGTTCACTGGCGCAAACATCTTCGACGACTTCACGCTCGAAAATCACAGCATCGTGCATCCCGACTACATGACCACCACCAGCCTCCTGCTCGGGTGCGCGCCGGATTTCGCCATGACGCGCCGACCCCTGCCCGAGGCGGTTCTGTTCAATGTTCTGCCCGTTTACCAGAACCTCAAATGGATGTTGTTGCCGGACGGTAACTTCGTTTACCCGAACGGCCAGGACTGGGAGGTGTTCCGCGCGCCCGCATGGCTCCTGACTCACGTCTTAACGTCGGTATGGGCCGGAGATCCGCAGGCCTGGCAATGGGTCCTGCGCACTCTCGATACCACCGAGAAAATGCAGGGCCGCTCTGTCAATGGCGCAGTCTTCTTCCCGGGTGAATACTTCTTCCCTTCCACGCAATCGGACCTGTTGCGCGCCCTGGGCAGATGCTGGCTCTCTCTCCAGCTCGCGCCAAACATCTCCCACTCACCGCAGGATTTCGAAGGGGTGAAACGCTGGAATTCAGCCGCAATCCTCCTGCGGCGCGCGCCGGATGCCGTGCACACCGTCAGTTGGGGAGCCAGGATCATGGCGCAATGTGTGCCCCGCCGGTTGGACCGCCTGGTGTCCCCACATGAGCGCAATGGGGTCGGCCATATCCGCCTCGCAGGTCAGTCAATACCCCTGCCACTCTCGCTGGCGAACGCGCAGGTGCGCGAAGGCACAAACAGCTTCGCAGCGACCCTCCTCGTTGATCACGGCGCGGCGATTCGGGCGACACTCGAATTTCGCTCCGAGCCGGATAGCTCTTTCCGGATCAGCGAACACTTGACGGCGCTTACAAATGTGACAACAGCCGAAATCTCCACCGGGCTCATCGGCATTCTCAACAATCCGCATTGGATCTATGAGTCCGGCTGGCGACGAATCAAGTCCGACACCGGAAGAATCGAGGTGCCCTCCGGATCCGGACGCAAATGGAACCTCGGCCCGACCCGCTCGATCACGATTGATGACTCTCTGCGCATCGAGTCCGGAGAGCCCTTGAACGCTGCCTGCCTGGCCGCGTCAGAAGCCGTCCGCGGAAGGGTAACGGATCAACTGGTGCTGAATCTCCTCGATGGCGATCGATCCTGGAACGCCGGCCAGGCCATCTCGGAATACCACGTCCGAATCACAGTCCATGACGCGCAGAAACCCTCCATCCACCCCGGGAACCGCTGAAAACCGGCATCAGGCCCAAGCCTCGAATACGCCACTACCGGACTAAGCGCCTTTCTTGCGCGCCTTTCCTCTCGCGCCGCGCCTGTCCCCGGGACGATCCATCCCCGCGGGCCTGGCGTCCCGAAACTGATCCAAAGCCCCTTGCAGCAGCTTCACGGCCGCAACCGCGTCGCCCTTCAGACCGTCACGGCTCAACGGACGGATCTCGGACGGGTCCTGTTCCAGGTCGAAAAACTCTCCGGTCCGGTACAGCTTGAAGCGTTGGTTAAACGCAAACTCGCGCACGGTCATGTTCGTGCTCTGCCGGGGCGAATACCACGAGTAAATCCATTCACGCGGCTGCCCAGGCCTGCCGCGCAACCGGGAAAGGAAACTCCTCCCGTCCACAGCGGGCAAGGGTCCTCCGGCAGCCTCCAGCAACGTCGGAAGAAAATCGGTCGTGTCCACCAGGTCGTCGCAGGTTCTGCCCCCATTCCTGATGCCGCCGGGCCAGTTCGCAATCAGCGGCACATGCATTCCAGCGCCGGTCGTGCTCCCCTTCCCCCCGATAACTTCGCGCGCGCCCATCATCGAGCGCGTGCCTTTGCCGGTGCCGTTATCGCCCAGGAACAGGACCAGGGTATTGTCCCGAATCCCCAACTCATCGAGCCTGGACACCACCCTGCCAATCAGTTTGTCCATGTACTCCACCATCTCCCCAAAGTGCTTCTCATGCCGGTTCACTTTCTCGCCAACAGCCACAGGATCCCACTCCTTGCTGTCCGGCGTCGGCTGATACGGCGCGTGCGTCAGGATCATGGGATAATACAGAAAAAACGGCCCGCTCTTGCTTCGAGTGATGAAGTCCAGGGCATATTTGTTGACCAGGTCCGGACCGTATTCGCCCTGGTTAAAGTCCTTCTCGACGCCGTTGATCTCCAACCCGGGATTCGCATACCGGGGCGGTATCCGCGTATGTTGCCACAGGCAATACTCGTCAAAACCGAACTTCTTTGGCAGCTCCCGCTCCCTGCCGAGTTGCCATTTGCCCGTCATGCAGGTGGCGTAGCCGGCCCGCTTCAAAAGGTTTGCAAAGGTCACGGCATTCGTGTCCATGTTGCCGAAGGTAATGTAGTTCCTCACGTTCGATAGCCCGGTCATGATCTGCACCCGGGTGGGGGTGCACAACGGTTGCGAGTAGCACTGGCTGAATCGCACCCCGGTCGCAGCCAGCTTGTCCAGCACCGGCGTCCGGTAACTGGTGCCGCCGTTGGCGCCAATAGTCTCATACCCAAGGTCGTCCGCCATGATGAGAATCAGATTCGGAAGCGCCTTCGAATCAGTGTGTGCCGGACTGCCGGACACCTGCAAGCCGAAGAGCGCCACAAACACCATACCGGACCAGGAGAACGCGTTCATATGTCTTAAATGGCTTCTTTCTCGGGAACGCACGTTACGCAAGACGGTTCATCCTTCAAAGCCTAATCTCCTCCCAGTCAACCCGCCCATGCGCAGTAAAGGCTGTCGTTTCAACGCCAAACGGATTACTGTTGGCCCATGCAAATGAAACACGCCTTCATGACGCTGCTCGCCGGAACGTTTGGCGCAATCGCCGCCTCAAATGCTGTGGACGCAGTCCCCGCCGCACCGCCAAAGGTTCCGGTTGTCAACGGAATCGTTCAGCCGCGCAGACCCCTTCCAGCGGCAATCGCTGATGCCATGAAATTCCTGAAACGGGCGGATCAGGGTTATGTTCCAGGCAGGCTCGATGGACCCCTGGCAGGCTATTTCACCAGCGCGCACGTGCTCACGGACGGCTCCCCTTCCAGCCGGAATTTCTGTTTCCCGGCGCGCCAGCACGCCTATTTCATTAACACGTTCCTCCTGTACCACCGCTACTCGGGCGAGACCGAATGGCTCCAGCGCGCACGCGACCTGGCGGACTGGAACCTCGCCCATTCCACACCCCCGGATGCCCGCTACGCCAACCTGCCCTGGTCGGTTTACTCAAATGGAAAGCCCGGCGGATCGCAGGACAAGGATGCGCTCGAACCGGACAAGGCTGCCTGGTTCGGCAGTTCCTATCTCGCGCTTTACGATGTCACAAAAGAACCAAAATACCTCAAGGCCGCCAAAGCCATCGCTATTACCCTCGCCGCGCGCCAGGAAAAGGATGGTTCATGGCCGTTTCGCGTGGTGCCGCAGGACGGCGTTGTTCGACAGCAAACAGGCGGCGCCCCGGTCTTCTTTGTCGAGTTTTTCGAACAAATCCTCCGCCATGAGCCCAACAAGGAGTGGAATCATGTCCGGGATCGCGCGCTCAAGCTGATGATCACCCGAAACGTGGAACAAAACCGCTGGGGCACTTATCACGAAGATATCCGCGAACGGCCCGAGACGCATCTTTCCGCCGAGCCCATGTCCTTCACCGCCTCGTGGCTCTTCCGCCACGGCAGGGAACGGCCCGAATTCATCGAGATGGGTCGCACGGTGCTCCGCCGGATGGAGGAAAATCTCGTCCACACCACCGGCCACCCCGCCGCGCCGTCTCCCGCAGTCTCCGAGCAATCCACGTTTCAACATATGATGCCGGGCCACACCTCCCGCTATTGCGCCGCCCTCGCGCAGTTGCACTCGGCCACCTCAGACGCCTCAGCCCGCACCAAAGCCCTCTCCGGCTTCAACGCCCTCACCTACATGCAGTCCGAACACGGCCTGTTCCGAACCATGTTTCAACTCGTCAACGAACAACGCCCGAACCGGAAACGCGAGGATTGGTATTCCCAACACCTCTACACCGTCTGCCATCTCCTCGAAACCCTGCCCCTGCTGCCCGAACTGAGCCCCGCAAAGAAATGAAGATTCTGAGCGGACATTTCACCAACCTCACCGAACGATGGAGATGGTTTGCTCTGCCGCTCCTGGTTTCACTCCTCTGTAGCAACCACTTCGCCGTTCAAGGCGCCGCGACGACCGGGCCGAATATCGTCGTCATCCTCGCCGACGACCAGGGTTGGGGCGACCTCAGCATCAATGGAAACACGAACCTCTCCACCCCAAGGATCGATTCCCTGGCCCGATCCGGAGCGATGTTCGACCGGTTCTATGTGAGTCCTCTCTGTTCGCCCACTCGGGCCGAATTCCTCTCGGGACGCTACAACCACCGCCTCGGGGTTCACGGCGTAACCACGGGCGCCGAGCGCCTGAGCCTCGACGAAAAAACCATTGCTGATGCTTTCCAAGCGGCCGGCTATCGCACCGGCGCCTTCGGCAAGTGGCACAATGGCGCCCAATACCCTTACCATCCCAACGGCCGCGGTTTCGAGGAGTTCTACGGATTCTGCTCGGGGCATTGGGGCACATACTTCGATCCGCCGCTCGAGCACAACGGCAAGCCGGTTCAGGGAAAGGGATACATCGCGGACGATTTCACGGACCATGCGATTGACTTCATCCGGAGCAGCAAGGATCGCCCGTTCTTCTGCTACGTTGCCTTCAACACACCGCATTCGCCGATGCAGGTTCCGGACCGGTTTTACAATCAGTTCAAAGACCGCCCCCTCGGGATGCGAGCCCGCAATCCCGCACAGGAAAATGTCGCACATACCCGCGCGGCCCTGGCCATGTGTGAAAACATGGATTGGAACGTCGGACGCATCCTCGACACTCTCGCGGCGCTCCACATCGATGACCAAACCATCGTGCTCTACTTCAGCGATAACGGCCCGAACGGCTGGCGCTGGAACGGCGGCATGAAAGGCCGCAAAGGTTCGCTGGATGAGGGCGGCATTCGCGCCCCGCTCTTCGTGAGCTGGCCCGGACACATCCCGAAAGGCAGCGCCATTCCGCACGTCTCGGCGGCCGTGGATCTGCTTCCGACCCTGACCGATCTCGCGCGAATTCCCCTCGCACCGGCCAAGCCGCTCGACGGTGTAAGCCTCAAACCCCTGCTCATGGACCCCAAAGCTCCCTGGCCCGATCGCCTCATCTTTTCCCACTGGAACGGAAAGCTCTCCGTTCGCTCCCGGCAATACCGCCTGGATCCCGCCGGGCAGTTATTCGACATGGAGGCCGACCCCGGGCAGCAGACCAATATCGCGCAACACCGTCCGGGAATGCACAAGAGCCTTCTCGACAGCGCCTCGAATTTCATGGCGGACCTCCCTTCGCCGGCCAAACAGGATCAGCGGCCTTTCACGGTCGGCTGCCGCGAGTTCCCAATGACGCAACTTCCCGCAAGGGACGGCGTGCCTCACGGCGGCATCCGGCGCAGCGCGAACGCCCCAAACTGCTCGTTCTTCGAAAACTGGACGACCACCGGCGATTTTATCACCTGGGATATCGAGGTCGCCACCGCGGGCGCCTACACGGTCGAGATCCTCCACACCTGTCCGCCAAATGCCATCGGCACGGAGATCGAATTAAGGTTCCAGGACGCCACTGTTTGCAAGAGAGTCGCGAAGCATCACGATCCTCCGTTGCGCGGCGCCGATCACGACCGCGTGCCACGCCAGGGCGAGTCTTATGTGAAAGACTTCAAGCCCCTGGCATTGGGAACCATGACGCTTCCAAAAGGCCGGGGTCTGCTCACGCTGCGCGCAACGCATATACCAGCCGCGAAAGCAATCGACGTTCGCAGCGTAGTTCTCACGCTTCAACCTTTACCCAGCACTTCCCGGGCGCCATCAGAGAAACATCAGAATTGATGAAAAATGACGTGGCAATTTTCAAAAAAGAGAATAGTTTACCACCAGGTACTCAAGTTGTTGATCCCGCTCAAATGAGCATAATGGAACGTTGCTTATGCAATTAGCGCGCGAAAAAACTGTGGTTCCTTGCCAAAACAGGGATGCGGAAGGGTTCACACTCATCGAGTTGCTGGTGGTGATTGCGATCATTGCCATCCTCGCCTCGATGCTTCTGCCGGCACTGGGAAAAGCCAAGACCAAGGCCGAAGGCATCGCCTGCATCAACAATCTCAAGCAGATGCAGGTGGCGTGGTACATGTACCCCGAGGATAACGACGGACGCATGGTCCTCAACTCACCCGGCAGCCAGGTGACCTCCATCCGGTGGGTCAACGGATGGCTGAACTGGCAGTCGGGCATTCCCGACGGGGCGAATACCAACCAGGTGCTTCTAACCCAGGGACTGCTCGGGCCCTACACCGCCAGGAGCCTCGGCATCTACAGATGTCCGGCGGACAAAACCCCCAGCGACATCGGGCCCAGGGTGCGCAGTATTTCCATGAACACTTACCTCGCCCGGATGGTGGACGAAACCACTTATCAGCCCTGGGCGCTGCAAAAATACACCGAAATCCGCAAGCCCTCCATGCTTTGGGTTTTCGTGGATGAACACCCCGACGGCATCAACGATGGCGTGTTTTCAACGCTGTCCGGAAAAGCCAACGCCTTCAACGATCTGCCGGCTTCCTACCACAATGGCGCCGGAGGATTCTCGTTCTCCGATGGCCACGCGGAAATAAAGAAATGGCTGGATCCCGGAACCAAGAGGCCAGTCCTCAGGCAACCCGTCAGCAGCGGCACCGTGGCCCCGCATGACTTCCCCTGGGTGAACGAACGCGCGAAAAACCAATAAATCCACTGCGGCGCGGAAACCGCCTCTGGCGCCTCACCCCGTCCGACTCGCCACGCTTCGCGATTTCATGTGGCGCGCCGGCCGCCAACCCTGCCGAATGCGGCGCAACAGCGGCTCAATCCGTTCGGACGGCACATCGCGCAATTGCCTGTCACGCCGCTTCAACAGCAATGCAACCGGCTTGAGCGGAATCGCGCCGGCGCGGTTCAGATGGTCCAACGCGTAAGCGATAATGTCATCGCCCGTCAGGGTGAAGCGCCCCAATCTCTTGGTGAGTGAAAAAGCCACGCTGCCCCGGCTCTGATAACAGCGATACACAAGGCCGGTGCACACGATCCTGGCACTGCTGTTGAAATCAAATTCGAAGTCGTAAGGCTTATCAAAATGCCCGAACGCTTCCCCAATCGCAGCCGCAATTTCCGTGTCGGACAGCGACGAGCGAAGCGCCACAACATGGTCCGCGCACAGGCATTTATCGAGAGGATTGAGTTTGACACGCGGCGCCAGCGCTTCAATGACGATGCCGAGCGGACCGGATGGCTCCGGGATCCTGTTCCAATGTTTCTCCAAATACGGATGGGTTTTCAGGCCGAGCCTCTCCAGGTCGGATTTGTCTCCAAGGAAGATGGCGGCATGAATCCAGAATCCCGGCAGTATGGCCGCCGTGACCCGACTATCGTTCCGCATCAGCAGCACATCCCCGGGCCGCAAACGGGAACGCAATCGCGCCAGCAGTTCAAACGGAATGCCACCGCTTCCCTCACCCATCCCATCGGCTTGAGCAAGGCGGTCCGCCCGGCGGCCCTCGACGCCGTGACGCGCCTTCTGGAACGGGCTCAGCAGGGTGCGGCCAAATGCCCTCCAGTCATGGTGAAGCCGCTCCCACAGCACATGCATCAGACGGTTGCGAACGGCATGGCGCTGATGCTGTATCAGATGAACCAGCCAGCTCCAGTCGCCTCCGGCACGGACGGCCAGGGCGCTGGCTTGGGCTCGATGCTTCCTCCAAAAGGCGTCCCCCCGGGCGATAGACCGGTAATTACAGATCCGACTGTACCCCGCCAGCACTTCATCAAAGAAACCCTCCTCCATGTCATATTTGGAATCGGCCTCGTTGATCTTGGCCCGCAGCATCGGCACGTGCTCGGCAAAATCAATGATCCTGAGCGATTTGGCGTAGAGCACCAACGCCGCACCAAAGGCCACCAGAAAGCACCGAAGCCGGCACGTTTCCGACTCCATCGAGGCATAGGCGCGGTAGCGAAGGATGATCTCGTATGCGGCGAGCCGGCAGTTCCGATATACCAGGACACCTTGCCGCACCCGATCGTCCTCCTCCGGAGTGAAGTATCCGCGCTCCGTCACGGCTTCCGGAATCGGGGAAACATTCAGACGCTCCTCTAACCGGTCCAACGCCTCGACAATCCCGCGAAGCGTTTGCAGGTCGGCTTCAAGATGATTTTCAGCCTCCACCGCGGTAACGCTGGCAAGCCCTCCCATCCCCGCAGGAGGACGCACTTGAGCTTCCGCGGTCATATTCCGGCAACTTGGGCCCAAAGCTCTCTTTTCGATGCCACGCGCATATTATCGGGGACATGCGTCCACTGTGAGCGGCACCTCAATCGCCACCTCAGCGGCGACAACCGCAGCACGCGCTCCTGCCACAACATCCAGTAGATAGTGCGCAAGGAACTCCAAAACAACCAGAATCGCACCCCCAAAGGCAGGATACGCCTTTACAGAACAGACCTTCAACTATCGCCCACAGAGTCCCAACTGGCCGTAATTGGCCGAAATTGGTCTTGGCAAGACAAGCCATAAATCGTAAAACCATGCCATAGGTCAGTTGGAAGTTGTTCCGAATAATCTTATGGTCTATCAATCAAAGGTGGCTGAGACGGAGACGAGCGGGGCAAAGCCCGGTTCGCGTTCCTCCCGAGCTCCCGAAGAAGCCCCTACGCCTGAGAAGGAGCCTGCCGGGGCTTCGAAGTCCATTGCCAATGGCGAGTTCGGCTTGCTCCGAAAAGTCCGCCAGTTCACCGCGGCAACCCAGATGCGGCAGTTGGGTCTATACCCTTACTTTCGCGTCATTTCCTCCGCGCAGGACACCGAAGTGCTCATCAACGGCAAAAAGGTGCTCATGCTCGGGTCCAATAGTTACCTGGGCCTTACGAACCACCCCAAAATCAAGGAAGCCTCTAAAGCCGCCGTCGAAAAGTACGGCACCGGCTGCGCCGGCTCCCGGTTCCTCAATGGCACGCTGGATATCCACATCGAGCTCGAGTCGGAACTGGCCCGCCTCGTCAACAAGGAGGCCGTCCTGCTCTACAGCACCGGGTTCCAGGTTAACCTCGGCGTCATCAGCGCCCTGGTTGGCAAGGGCGAATACGTCCTCGGGGACAAAAGCAACCACGCCAGCATCGTCGAAGGCTGCCTGCTGGCCCAGGGCAAATTCCTCCGGTTCGGTCACAAGGATCTCGCCGCGTTGAACAGCCGGCTCGAAGGCCTCGATCCCGATGCCGGAAAACTCATCGTCGTGGACGGAGTCTTCTCAATGGAGGGCGATATTGTGGACCTTCCGGAGCTTTGCCGGATCGCAGCCCGCCACCACGCGGTCGTCATGGTGGATGATGCGCACGGCATCGGGGTGATCGGCAAGCACGGCGCGGGCACCGCCAGCCACTTTGACCTCACCGACCAGGTGCACATGATCATGGGCACCTTCAGCAAGTCCCTTGCCAGCCTCGGCGGCTTCGTCGCTTCGGATGCGGCCACAATTGATTACCTCAAACACCACTCCCGACCGCTCATTTTCAGCGCCAGCATGAGCCCCGCAAACGCCGCAGCCGTTCTGGCCGCCGTTCGCATCATGGTCTCGGAGCCCGAGCGCAACGTCCAACTCTGGGCAAACACCGAGCATATGAAAAAGGGCCTTCTCAGCCTCGGCTTCAACCTCGGTGAATCGCAAACGCCCATCCTCCCGGTTTACATGCACAGCCTGATGAACGCCTTCCAGTTCTGCAGGAGAGCCCAGGAGGAAGGCGTCTTTGTAAACCCGGTCGTCTCACCCGCTGTCGCCCCGGGTCAGGAGCTCATCCGCATCAGCCTCATGGCCACACACACCACAGAGCAAATCGACTTCGCGCTCGAAAAACTGGCCAAAGTGGGCAAAGAACTCGGATTGATCTGATTGAAGGTCCTCCTCACAGGAGCCAGCGGTTTCGTCGGCAGTCATCTGCTCGACAAACTGCTCGCACAATATGTCCCGACAGCGGTCTTGCTCCGCTCCACCAGTGGACGCTCGTTTCTTAACCCCGCCGGAGGCTTCGAGGTCCGCCAGGGTTCCATCGAGGAGCCACAGACCCTGGCTGCCGCTCTCGATGGCATCACTCACGTGATCCATTGCGCCGGACGCACCCGAGCCTGCCGGGCTGCAGAATACTACGAAACCAATCACGTCGGCACGCGCAACATCGTCGAAGCCGTCAATGCCAGAACCGCACAAGTGCAACGGCTGCTGCATGTCTCAAGCCTGGCCGTCACGGGCCCGGGCACAGCCCGGAAACCCTCCACGGAACTCTCCCCGGAGAACCCCGTCTCCGACTACGGCCGCAGCAAGCTCGCCGGCGAGAAAGAGGTCCGGGAGAATTGCAAAACGGATTGGGTGGTCGTCCGTCCGCCAGCCGTTTACGGGCCAAGGGACCGGGGATTCCTTCCGCTGTTCCGGGCCGTGCGCTCGCATTTGCTGCCCAGAACAAATGCCCGGCAGGCACTCAGCCTGGTCTATGTGGAAGACCTTGTTGATGCAATACTTGCAACTTTCAAGTCGCCGATAGCCTCCCGCAAAACCTATTTCGCCGCCCCGTTCGAAGTCGTCACCGCGCGCCACATGACAGACATCATCGCCAGAAAACTTCAATCCTGGACGCTGCCCATTCCGCTGCCCTCCCTGGCGCTGTGGCCCATTTGCGCCGTGCAGGAACTCTTTGCCCGCGTCACAGGCAGACCCAGTTTGCTCAATCTACAAAAATTCTCGGAACTGCGAGCCCCGGGATGGGTCTGCGATTCTTCGCTCCTCGCCCGGGAAATCGGGTTCAAGTGCCCGACAAACCTCGAGGCCGGAATCGAACGCACACTGGCCTGGTATAAACAGAACGGCTGGCTCTAAACGCCACCGCCCAATCACACAGAACATTCCTGGCCGCCAACCGTCTCTCCCCATCGCCCTTCGCATTTCCTCGATCGGCACAGATTGTGCTCAACTCTGTCGTGGACAATTATGAAAAATGAGCACAGGCGAACAACTAAAGCAGATGTGCACAGCCTGTCTCAGCACTGGAATAGGGTGTCCTTAATCAAGACGGTGAGCGCGCAAGTCTCATGAAATTAAGAGTTTCCACAGGAAAAATTGCAGCCATGACGCTCGTCGAAGTCGTGGTGGCTTTGACGATCCTGGCGGTCATCGCCGGCGGTGTCATGGCATCCTTTGGATGCGGTTTTCGCGCAGTTAAGAAAGTGCGACACAATCAACGCGCGACCCAGATCCTGCTCGAGAAACTCGAGACAATACGCCTCTACAACTGGACCCAGATCAATACTTCGGGCTTTATTCCATCCACGTTCTCAGATGTTTACGACCCACAGGCAGCCTCGGGCAGTCAGGGCGCGATTTACGCCGGCACTGTCGAAATCAGGCCGTTTCCCCGCTCAGCCTCCTACTCAACAAACCTGAAGCAGTTGGTCGTAACACTGCGCTGGGCGGAAGATGGAATGTTTCATGAGCGCGTGATCCGAACGTTTGTGGGGAAAAACGGGTTGCAAAACTATGTTTACTAGCCTTCGCCAGTTCAGACGCAGAGCTTTCACGCTCATGGAGGTGATGGTCGCCATGGGCATCCTTTCTGTCGTCATGGCCTCCATGGCTTCTTTCTTCCTCTTCAGCCTCCGCAGCGGCGCTGGCCTCGGCAACTACGCCCTCCTGGACCAGGCAAACCGCGAAGCCATGGACCGGATGACCCGCGAAATACGCCAAGCCAGGGAAATCACCGGGTTCTCCACAAACCCGCCCTCCATTACCATTTTAAACGGCGACAACACCGAGGTCACTTACGCTTTCCATCCCGAAACCCACACGATGACCCGAAACTCCAGTGATGGCGAAAGGTCGTTGCTGCTGGAAAACTGCAGCCTCCTGCAATTCACGATGTACCAACGCAACCCCAGCAACGCCACCTTCGGCGTGTTCCCGGTGGCCTCGAATAACTGGCGAAGAACCGGCAAGATGATTCAGCTCACATGGAAGACCAGCATCACCAATTCCCCGTATCCGACAGTCAACAGTGAAAACGTTCAAACCGCGCGGATTGTGATACGCAAACAAAACGACGAGTAAGAAAGTTCGAAATTCTATGAAACTCAGCCTATCAAAAAACAGCGCCGCGCGCGGCAGCGCAATGATCGTCATCATGGTCATCGGCACTCTCATGCTGCTGAGCGTGGCGGGCTACCTCACCCTGGTGAACCACCAGAATTACATGAGCGTGCGCTCGCAGGCATGGAACACATCCATCGCCGTTGTCGAAGCGGGCATCGAGGATGCCATGGAGCACTTGAACGCAAACTCGACCCAAATGGGCACCGACGGCTGGGGCAGCGCACCACCTCACTACGTCATGGACTATGACATGGGAGACGGCAGCGGCTACAGCGTGAGCATCAACATGACAGATCCCGATAGTCCCATTATCGTCTCACAGGCTTTCGCAACCCTCGATGGCGGCCCCATCGAGCCCATCTTCGGCGCCCTCGGCGCCGTGAACCAACGAACCACGCTCACCCGCGCGGTGAGGGTTCGCGCCCAACGCGGCGGCCTCTTCATCAAAGGCCTCGTGGCCAAATACCAGATCGAGATGAACGGTAACAACGTGCGGACCGACAGCTACGACTCCGGCGACCCGAACAAGAGCACCAATTCCAAGTATGATCCCGCCAAGGCCAGGAGCAACGGCGATGTGGCAGTGAACAGCTCAATCCGGGATGCCATCGGCGTTGGCAACGCCAATATTTACGGCCACGCCGCCACAGGCCCGCGCGGCACCGTTTCCGTAGGGCCTAACGGCGGCATCGGTGAACAGTCATGGGTGCTCTCAAACCCGGGCGGCATCCAGGAAGGCTGGCTCACCGACGACATGAACTTCACTTTTCCCGATCCCGTGCTGCCCTTTAACACCGGCTTGCCGGCGCTCGGCGGCGACGTCGTCACAGCCGAAGCCATCGTCACCCCCATCCCCCGCACCGGCGTTCCCGAGCCCGGCGCGACGGATGTAATAACAAACGTCAGTTACACCTATTCCACAACCTACCCGGGCGATATCCCCGGCATGGTCACCAACCTCGCATGGCAGGTCACTCAAGTGCCCCCAGCGGCCGGACAAGCCTCCGGCCAAATCACAACAAACTTCATTACCTCGACTTCGGACACCTGGCCCGGCAATTCCGTCGGCCCTGTCACTACAAACACCCATTGGGAATCCAGCACCGCATACCCGGTCGGCGAAAGGTTTATTTTCACAAACGTTACCACCATGACAGAGGCCACGCTGCCAAGCCCCCTGCCCGGAGGGACGATCACCACAAATACCACGGTCGGTAAGACCAAGTCGCCGCCGGCTGCCGGCACCTACACCGGCACTCCGTACAAAGAAAAGGGGTGGTGGTACTACGATCAGATCGTCAGCTATACGTGGCGAGTCCTCGAGTACTTCTGGCCCGTCCGGGAATACAGTTGGACCCAAACACAGTACACCTACCAGGTGGTCACTTACGGCCTGCCAAGCTTCACTTATAGCTGGAATGGTTTCACGACCAACTACATCTACACCACCAATTACTACGACCATATTCTCAATTCAGGAAAATAAGTCATGTCAACTCTTTCCGGAAAAACCTACGTCGCTGGAGACGCGGAACTGGTGGTGTTCAACGACATCAAAATGAGCGGTCAGGACATCCTGGTCATCGGCCCCAACGCTGCACTTCACGCTTATGTGGACGGAAGCAGCAGCACAGTGTCCGGCAACGGTGTCATCAATAAAACCAGCCTCGCGCAAAACTGCATCATCGAATTCACCAAAAACGTCGGCACTCTCAAGTTCAGCGGTAACGGCGAGTTTGCCGGAGTCATTGTGGCTCCGGACGCAAATATCGAGCTGGATGGCGGCGGCAACGCTGTCACAGACTTCTGCGGCGCCGCCATCGGCTACACCATCAACCTCCGCGGTCATTTCAAGTTCCACTACGACGAAGCTCTTGGAAGACTGGGTGCAAACGGGCGGTTCCTCGTCACCTCCTGGGACGAAATCAATCCGAACAACGCACTAAGCGGAGTGATTACTCCGTAGGCCCGCGCCAGTCACCGGGTTGACTCAACCGGGACAAACAAAAGTCGAAATCTGCCCGCCCCACGCGCGACCGCATGCGCAAAGGGGCGGCGCCTCATCCC
>ERZ1645192.1786-NODE-1786-length-17906-cov-10.032547_pt1 | contig 17906 bp, 16 predicted proteins | sample MGYA00575354_ERZ1645192 | MGnify/ENA primary metagenome ERZ1645192 (study PRJEB40844, sample SAMN11349763) | freshwater sediment metagenome | isolation source: river sediment | host: Sediment | place: India: Faizupur Khadar , New Delhi | collected 2017-02-21 ... | reverse complement strand
TCGATTGCTGCTACATACTGTTCCTTTTTGCTCATAGTCTGATATATGGATTTTTCTTTATCTCCTCCTGCACACTATCTGATCCTTGTAGGCAAGGCTGATAGATGAATACTTGTCCCACCCGACCTCGGGAAGGACTTTGTCGTAAAAAACTTTCAGGTATCTCAGCTTGTCTTCGAATCCTTCAGGGCTGCCCAGATGGATCAAATGATTTCCCACCCTGGGAATAAGGTCGATCTCATCGTACCTGTCGACAAAGATCTGATCGATCTGGGCCGACCAGAAGTCATCTCCGTTAATGTGACTGACAAGGCAAAAGATGTCCTTCAGTATTGTATTTTTTATACTTGTATCCAATACGCTGACACCGTTAAGCATTGACTGGCTGATATTTACATTCCCTCCCACTATATGCAGCCGGGGAGTGTAAAGGTTCCTTCTCCTGATAACCACCCCTTCGTCGTCGATATAATAATCACCACCGTTAGCCGCCATTACCCTCATGATCGGAGTGCGCTGGTCGCCAACAATATGAAGAACACCATCAATGGAAATGAATACTTCGGCGGTTTTAAACTCCCTGTACCCGCTCATGGTCTCCTCAATATCAGCTATATTGATATCCTTTACGGTCTTTCCAACCATGTTTCCGTTCTTTCTCAGGACAGTGTTGAGAATATCCCTTTTGGTTACAAAATGATAGTCGGCTGAATCAAGTATAGTGACTTCAATACTGCGGCATTTCTTTGTGTTATGCCAGTGGGAATACCATACAGGCGCTATTACCAGGTATAACGACGGAATAAGCAACAATATCCTCACTGCCTTTTTCATTTCTTCCGGCTTTTAAGGAGTTTCTCTTCAATGGGCGCAACGAGCCTGTCAATGTCGCCGGCTCCGATAGTAAGCAGCACGTCGAGCTTTCCGGGATCAAGAATTCCTAAGATATCTGCGGGCTTCAACAGCTTTTTGTCAGGCAGCTTCATCCTCGAGAATATAATATCCGAGTCAACACCCGGGATAGGCAATTCCCTTGCAGGATAAACAGGAAGAAGTATAGCCTCATCGAGTTCATCAAGAATCCGGGCAAAACCGTCGGCATGATCGCGTGTACGTGTAAAAAGATGAGGCTGGAAAATACCTGTCACCTTTCTTCCCTTAAAGTATTCCCTGACATTTGTGATGCATGCTCTTATCTCTTCCGGGTGATGCGCATAATCGTCGATATATGCCAGTCCGGGAAGATCAACCCTTATGTCGAACCTCCTCCTGACCCCCATGAATCCCCTGGCAGCCTTCCTTATCTCATCGACGCTTACACCGCATTCAAGAGCAAGTGCTACAGCCGCAGTGAGGTTCTCAATATTGACCATGCCGGGGAAGGGAAATTCGAGATCCCCGATTACGGTCGAAGGGCTGTGAATGGTGAAAACATAACTGTTTCCGCTCCGCCTCACCCCTGAAAACCTGTAATCGGCGCCGGCATCCTGGCCGTATGTAAATCCTTTGATCCCTTCGGGAATTTCTATCCTGTCCTTTATCCGGTAGTTGATAAAAAGAGTCCCTCCCTTCCTGACTTTTGAGCAGAACTCGTTGTAGGCCTTTATCATTGTCTGATGATCCCCGTAGATATCGAGATGATCAGCATCGACCGATGTTATAACTGCCATCGCAGGACTGAGCCTGTGGAAAGACCTGTCGAATTCATCAGCCTCCATCACAATATATCTGCCTCCGCCGGTAATCAGATTTGAACCGTAGTTTTTTGATATCCCTCCAAGAAAAGCAGTGCAGTCGACATGCGACTGCTTGAGCAGGTGGGCCGTCATGGTCGAAACCGTAGTCTTGCCATGAGTACCGGCAATTGCCACTGTTTCGCCTGTAGAAGATATCTCCCCAAGTATTTCTGATCTTTTATATATCCTGTACCTGTTTTTGCGGAAAAACGAAAGTATTTTATTGTCCGGAGGAATAGCGGGAGTAAAGACCACAATGACTCTGTCCCTGAATTTCACATCACTGAACAGAGGAGGTACATCATCGAGGGAATCTTCATAGGTTATAAGGCATCCTTTATCAGAAAGGGTACGTGTAATGTCTGATTCTGACCTGTCATATCCGGCTGTAAGAAAACCTTCCTGCTCATAGTAAAGAGCAAGCGCGCTCATGCCGATTCCTCCGATTCCGACAAAATAAATCCCGTCTGTGGTTCTCAGGTCGACCATCATTTGATCAGTTTTAATATTTCAGCTGCAATACGGGCATCAGCATCCCGCTCAGCCATGTTTGCTATATTCCGCGACAATGTCACTTTTCTTTCTTCATCAGAAACAAGCTTCAGGGCCTCAGGCAGCAGGAATTCAGCAGCACCTGAATCGGGGACCACAACGGCTGCATTCCTTTCACCGAGGGCCATGGCGTTTTTGGTCTGGTGATCCTCAGCCACATTGGGTGATGGAACAAGGATCACGGGTTTCCCTACAAGGCATAATTCCGAAATGGTACCGGCTCCGGCCCTTGAAATAATTATGGTTGCTGCCGCAAAGGCCAGATCCATCCTGTCGATAAAGGAATGCACAGAAATAGTGCCCCCTTCCTCCGGTACCAGTTTCCTGATACCGTCATAGTAGTACCTGCCTGTCTGCCAAAGCCACTGGCAATCAGGGCGTTTCAGGGTTTCAAGATTCTCGGAAAGACATCTGTTTATAGTACCCGCCCCGAGCGAACCTCCAAGAACAAGCACAACCGGCAGCCCGGCCTTTAAACCGAAGAAACCAAGGGCTTCTTCCTGCTTTGCCTTCAGATCATCAAAGTTCTGACGCACAGGATTACCCGTTTTGATAATTTTCCCTGAAGGGAAATATTTTTCCATACCATCGTAGGCTACACAGATCACCGAAGCTTTTCTGGCCAGCAGCCTGTTGGTAACACCGGCATAACTGTTCTGTTCCTGGATAAGAATGGGGATATTCATTTTACCAGCCTTCCTCAGAACGGGCCCGCTTGCATAACCTCCGACACCCACTGCTGCATGCGGCCTGAATTCTCTCAATGTCTTCCCTGCGATTCTGAGGCTTTTCATCAGCCTGAAGAAGACCAGGATATTCCTGAAAGGATTCTTCCTGTCTATCCCTGCCACAGGGAGTCCGACTATTCTGTATCCTGCTGCAGGAACTTTCTCCATTTCAAGCTTGCCGAGGGCGCCAACGAAAAGGATATCAATATCCCGGTCGATCCTGCGCAGGGCATTGGCAATGGAAATGGCCGGGAACACATGGCCCCCCGTACCGCCTCCGCTGATTATCACCCTCTTATGTTCCTGCCGGTTCATATATCCTTTCTCCTTCGTCAGTTTTTTCTTCTTCAGGCAAGTCCTCCTTCCGGATCCTTGCATTTACCACTCTGCTTACACTCAGTATGGCTCCTATTGAAAAGCTCATAACCAGGGCCGAGGTTCTCCCCCAGCTTACCATGGGCAGTGTCTGGCCGGTAACCGGGAACAAGCCTACAGCCACCAGCATGTTTATCATTGCCTGGACTGTTATCATCACCACCAGGCCGATAACAAGGTAGGCGGGAAATGCCGCATCACATTTCCTTACAATTGTAATTCCCCTGAACAGTAATATCATGTATGCCAGAATAAGCGGCAGCGCCCCGAAAAGCAGACCGTACTCCTCTATAATTATGGCAAAAATGAAGTCGGAATTAGATTGTGGCAGCATGTTGCGCTGGGTGCTGCCGCCGGGAGCCTTACCGAACAATCCTCCTGTCGATATGGCGATCTTGGCCTGGTTCGACTGGTAATTGGCATCATCATCCACCTTGCTGGAGAAATGCGACGTTATCCTCTTCTCCCATGTCTTCACCCTGTTCTCATCCGATACAAGCATAAGCACACCTGCCATAATGACCACTCCCACCATGGCCATGCCCGCATAGGCCAGCAGGAACTTGATGGGAACCCGGCCTATGAACATAATTATCATACTTATTCCAAAAACCATTACCGCAGTCGACAGGTTCTCGGGCATGATAAGGCCGCAAACCACTGCAACCGGGACCATCATGAACTTGGTCACCAGCATGAAATCATTAAGCTTGTCCTTAAACTGCCCCAGAACCCTTGCCAGGTATATTACAAGAGTCAGTTTGGCAATGTCCGATGACTGTATCCTGCCGACCCCCGGTATATAGATGGCCCTGACCGCATCGTTGATCCTGTCGCCTACTACAAATGTAAGAGCCAGCAAGCCTATAGAAAACAAAAGAAGCAATCCGGAAAGACGGTAATAAATCCTGTAGGGCAGGTAATGAACTATTATAATAATGCCAAGACTGAGGGCAAGGATAATAAACTGGCTTCTCAGGAAATAGGTAGTATTTCCTCCATGCCTGAGATAAGCAACACTTACCGAAGAGCTGTAAACCGCCAGCAGCGAGTAGATCATAAAGACCACCACCAGCGCCCAGATCACCCTGTCGCCCCTGAATGTTTTTGTAAGCCAGCCCTGTTGCATAATACCCTTAATTATAAATTCCTGACGGCCTGCTTGAACTGTCGTCCCCTGTCCTCATAATTGCTGAAAAGGTCAAAACTTGCACAGGCAGGTGAAAGCAGCACTGTCTGCCCCTTCCTGGCCAGGTAATAAGACGACCGTACCGCCTCAATCATTGATGAAGTCTCTACTATCGTGGGAACAATGTCCCTGAACGACTCGACTATTTTCCTGTTGTCTTTTCCCAGGCAGACAATTGCCCTTACCTTCTGCTTCACCACCGGGAACAGCTCGGAATAATCATTGCCCTTGTCAATCCCTCCTGCAATCCACACCACATCGGTTTCCATGCATTCCAGGGCGTACCATGTCGAATTTACATTCGTGCCCTTTGAATCATTTATAAAGTTGATGCCGCAGACAGTGATCACCGGTTCGAGACGGTGCTCAACGCCCTGAAAATCGGAGAGGCTTTCCCGGATCACCTCTTTCCTGATAGTCAGTACTTTGCCTGCAATAGCCGCCGCCATTGAGTTGAAAACATTGTGGCGGCCCCTCAGTGCCAGGTCATGAATGGTCATAAGCTTGGTTTTAGTATGGTAATCAATGTATAGTTCGTCGTTTTCGATCCAGGCTGCCATCCCTTCCCCGGTTTCTGCTGAAAAGGGAAGCAATGTCATCCCAAACTCCCCGGCCGACAGTTCTTTCCTGATTATGGGATCATCCGCCCAGTATATCAGCTTATCAGATTTTCGCTGGTTCCTGGTTATCCTGAATTTGGAATCTATGTAATTCTGAAAATTATGATCATACCTGTCGAGGTGATCAGGCGTTATGTTCATCAGAACAGCTATGTCGGCCCTGAAATCATACATCCCGTCGAGCTGGAAGCTGCTCAGTTCAATTACATAATAATCATAGCCGCCTTCAGCAACAGCCATGGCAAAGCTGTTTCCCACATTGCCTGTCATGGCAGCCTTCTTTCCGGCTTTCATAAGGATATGGTAAATCAGATTGGTCACTGTTGTCTTGCCATTGCTCCCGGTAACACAGATCTTCACACCTTCAGCATACCTGCCGGCAAACTCAATTTCCGAGATCACCGGAATGCCCTTCTCCCTGAGCCTGATAATCAGCGGTGCGTCCTCCCTGATACCCGGACTTTTTATCACCTCGGTGGCTGAAAGTATCTCAGATTCCGAATGCTTTCCTTCCTCCCATCTTATCCTGTGGATGTCAAGCAGTTCCTTGTATTTTGCCTTGATCTCTCCCATGTCCGACACAAAAACATCAAAACCCTTCTGCCTGGCCAGAATTGCAGAGCCAGTCCCGCTTTCACCCGCACCCAGTATCACAATCTTCTTCATTCCGCTTATCTCATCTTTAGAGTCACAATGCTAATAACCGCCAGTATTATCGCAATAATCCAGAACCTGGTAACAATCTTGGGTTCAGGATATCCCTTCTTCTGGTAATGATGGTGGAGAGGAGCCATAAGGAATATTCTGCGGCCCGTTCCATACTTCTTCCGGGTATGCCTGAACCAGGAAACCTGTAGCACAACCGACAGATTTTCAACAAGAAATATTCCGCACAGTACAGGTATCAACAGTTCTTTCCTTATAACTATGGCAAAAACCGCTATAATGCCTCCGAGAGCAAGGCTTCCGGTATCTCCCATGAAAACCTGGGCAGGATATGAATTATACCAAAGGAAGCCTATAGTGGCTCCTATAAATGCAGCCGCATAGATAACCAGCTCGGCAGTGTTTGGTATATACATTATATTCAGATAGTTGGCATAAATGGTATTACTCGAGACGTAGGCAAGTATCCCAAGCGCAGTCCCGATTATGGCTGATGTGCCCGTTGCCAGACCGTCGAGCCCGTCGGTGAGGTTTGCTCCGTTTGATACTGCCGTAACTATGAAGATGACTATCAGAACAAATACAAGCCAGGTAGCCGGTTTTCTTACACTCTCAGGTATGAAAGCCACCAGCCAGGCATAGTTGAATTCATTGTTCTTTACAAAGGGGATGGTGGTCTTGGTCGACTTATGCTCCATCGTAACCTGTCCGTCGCCATAAAATGGGCGGTCCTGGTCAAGCATTTCTATCTTTTCCATCGGAGAGAGCTCCGAGACTGGCACCCTTTCCATAATGATCACATCTTTGCTGAAATAGAAAGTAAGGCCGACAATGATACCCAGAACAACCTGGCCAAGAAGCTTTGATCTTGCAGCCAGGCCTTCCTTGTTCTTTCTGAATACCTTTATATAATCGTCCACAAAACCTATGAAACCCAGCCACACCGTAGTGAGTATCATAAGCATTATATATATGTTGTCGAGCTTTGCAAAGAGAAGCACGGGGACCAGGATTGAAGCCAGGATTATTATTCCTCCCATCGACGGGGTTCCTTTCTTCTGGTACTGACCTTCGAGCCCGAGGTCCCTGACTACCTCTCCGATCTGCTTAAGCTGGAGGTAATTGATTATTTTCTTCCCGATAAGCATTGAGATGAAGAGGGATGTTATGACAGCCATGGCCGACCTGAAGGATATGTAGTTGAACATACCTGCACCGGGTACATCAAGCTGATCGAGATATCTGAAAAGATAATAAAGCATCTCCTTACATATTGTTTTTCAGCAACAGAGCGGCTCTGAGCTCCTCCCTGTCGTCGAAATGATGTTTTACACCATTTATTTCCTGGTAATTCTCATGACCTTTTCCTGCAACCAGAACCACGTCGCCAGGAACTGCGAGCATTACTGCTGTCTTTATTGCTTCCCTCCTGCTGGTGATCCGCAGTACTTTTCTTCTGACATCAGGGGTAATGCCGGCTTCCATGTCGTCAAGTATCATTTCCGGGTTCTCTGTTCTGGGATTGTCTGAAGTCAGAATAACTTTTGTGCTTCCTTCAGCAGTGATTGCAGCCATAAGAGGACGCTTTGTCCGGTCCCTGTCGCCGCCGGCACCAACCACAGTGATGAGCTGCCTGTCGCCGGGCCTTATCCTGTTGATGGTGCTGATCACGTTCTGAAGCGCATCAGGGGTATGTGCATAATCGACCAGACAGCTGATTTCACCCGGTCCCTCGACAAGTTCCAACCTGCCTGGCACCGACTTAAGTTCACTCAGTATCCTCAGAACCTCCTCCTTCCCTGCTCCGAGAAGCAATGCGGCTGAATAGACGGCAAGCAGGTTAGAAGCATTATAGTCGCCAACAAAGCGGGTCCAGACGTCCTGTCCCTCAATCCGCAGGGCCATACCCGAAAAATCCTGCTCAAGGACCGTGCACCGGAAATCAGCAACTGCCCTTGTAGAGAATGTATATTTTGAAGCCCGGCAGTTCTGTATCATTACCCTGCCGTTGCGGTCATCATTGTTTACCAGGGCAAATGCCGGGGCAGGAAGCGAATCAAAAAATGCTTTCTTCGCATTCAGATAGTTCTCGAAAGTCTTGTGATAATCCAGGTGATCGTGGGTCAGATTAGTGAAAATGCCACCGGCAAATTTCAAACCTTCGATCCTGAACTGGTCAACTGCATGACTGCTGACCTCCATGAAAGCATAGTCACATCCGGCTTCAACCATGGCTGCAAGCGTTCTGTTAAGCTCTACAGGATCGGGAGTGGTGTGGGTGGCAGGTAACTCCTTATTCACAATGTAATTGCATACTGTTGAGAACAGCCCGCACTTGTAGCCCAGTTTCGAGAACATCCTGTAAAGAAGAGTGGCAATGGTAGTCTTGCCATTGGTTCCGGTAACACCTGTAAGCCTGAGAGATGAAGAAGGATTCCCGAAGAATTCGGAAGCAACCAACCCAAGAGCCCGGGCAGAATTGCCGGTCTGAATCCAGCATACCCCCTCGGCCATATTCCCGGGAAGTGTCTCACATATTATTGCAGATGCCCCGGAGCTCACTGCAGCAGGTATAAAATCATGACCATCGCTTTTTGTTCCCCTGACCGCCACGAAAAGCGTTCCCGGGCCAACCCTGCGTGAATCAAATGAAATATCACTTATCATGGTCCCGGTGTCACCTTTTACCGAGACAAGCTCAATCCCGACTGTCAGATCCCTTACTCTTAACATATCAAATCACATATTCATATCGAGTGAAACAACACTGCCTTCATATACCCTTGCCCCATGCTGCGGCGACTGCCTCAGCACTCTTCCCTTTCCGCTGTACCTTACCTTCAGACCTGCATTTTCAATAAGATAAACAGCGTCTCTCAGACTCATTCCCCTTACATCCGGGACCAGCCCCTGTTTTACGTCAACCCCTACCAGTCTTATGGTGTCGCCGCTTTCACGGGTAGCTACCCAGTCTTCCTTCGAGGTCTTTCTGTACCTTACATCAAGCTCTCCAAGAACCTCGTTAATATCAGCCCTTAATCCGTTTCCGGCTTCAGGGACAAGTCCCTTCTTCTCTTTTTCAGAATGATTCTCAGCCCTGTAATCGCGGTAGTAGGTTGTTGCATACACCTTGTCGGAAATCTCCTTGAAGACTGATCCGGCAACAATGTTTCCGTAGTAGACACCATTTGAAGGTGCATTCACAACTACTATGCATGAATACAGGGGATTATCGGCAGGAAAATAGCCTACGAACGAAGCCTGGTAGGTAACCTTCCTGCGGTAACCCTGGTTGTTCATGGCTATCTGTGCAGTACCGGTCTTTCCCGCTATTTTGTATTCGGGATTCTTCAGGTTCTCGGCTGTTCCCCTTTCAACCACGCCTTCCATCATTGCTTTGGCTTTCCTGATTGTGCTCCGCGAAGCAATCGAATTGATAATTACTTCAGTACCAAAGTTTTTTATCTCCGACCCGTTCCTGAATATCCCTGTTACAAACCTCGGGCGCATCATCTTTCCGTCGTTGGCCACTGCATTGAAAAAGGTAAGAGTCTGCAGAGGTGTCATCTGAACTTCATATCCATGCGACATCATGGGAAGGGAAAGGCCCGACCATAGTTTGTCGCCCGGATATCTTATAAGAGGCTTGCCTTCTCCCTTTATCTGTACGTCGAGAGTCTGGTTTAACTTCATGGCATAAAGCCTGTTGACAAAGGCCTTGGGATTATCCTTGTAGTTTTCGTTTATGATTATGGAGGTACCTACGTTCGAGGAAAGCTCGAAGACCTCCTTCACAGAGATCTTTCCGTATCCTCCTTCCTTTGTATCCCTTATTATCTTGTTATAAAAGCGAATGGTGCCGTCACCTGTGTCGACTATATCCCCGGTGTCAACAACACCGTCTTCAATGGCGGCCATAAGGGAAGCAAGCTTGAAGGTTGACCCCGGTTCGGTGCTTTCAGCTATGGCATAGTTGTATGTTTCCCGATAGCTTCCGTCATCAGCTTTCTCAAGATTGGCTATTGCACGCACATCGCCGGTGGATACTTCCATAAGAATAGCGCATCCATGATGGGCATTGTGCCTGCGAAGCTGCTTCTCGAGGGCTGTGGAAGCCACATCCTGAAGATCGATGTCTATTGTGGTCTGAATGTCGTTGCCGTCCCTGGCTTCTATGCTCTCGCCATTATTGACAGTAATCCAGTCGCCACCGGTAAGCCTCTGCTTCACAACCATTCCGTTCTTGCCTGCCAGTTCCTTGTCGAACGATCCCTCCAGCCCTACCCGGGTTCCTTCAGTTCCCTGACTGAGGTAACCAATGGTTCTGGCTGCAAGCTCGTTATTGGGAAGTATCCTCCTGTTCTCAGGCTGGGCAACAAGCCCTCCCCTGAACTGGCCTTCCCTGAATATGGGCAGTTCCTTGATTTTTTTAAGAGTAGCGTAATCAACCCGTTTCTGTATCAGGAAATAGCGGTCGCCCCTCTTTCTTGCCTCCGTGATAACAGATTTCCACCCTGATGCCGACCTTACTCCCAGATACTTCGACAAGCCGTGACACAGACCGTCGATCCCCTGCGACCAGGTGGCTGCCGTCATGCCGCTGCTCCTGGTATCCATATATATTGAATAGTAAGGTATGGAGCTGGCCAGCAGCCTTCCGTCACGGGCAAGTATGTCTCCCCTGTTTGCAGGCATCTCGGCAGTCTTGAAGACATACTTCTCGCTCATCTCCGACCATTTACTCCGCTGGAAATACTGAAGAACAAGGATCTGGACTATCAATGCCACGGCACAGAGAATCAAACCAAGGTAGACCACCCCGCTCCTGAACACTATTTCGTCCCTCACTGCCATCCCTCTTCTTATTTTTCAATAACTATCTTGTAAGGAGGAGTCCTGAGCTCTTCAAGGCCCAGCCCCCTTTCAATGACCATCCTGGAAACCTCCGACTGCCTGCTGACCGACATGAGATGCGCTGAAGTCGAGAGCGCTTCCGCCTTGAGGTCCTTTACCTCTCTTGAAAGCCTGGAACTCTCCCTTGTTATCCTCTCGGCATGAAAGCGGTTTCCAATGTAAAAAGCTCCCAGAATAGTCAGAAAGATTATGTACCACAGGTTCTTAAGAATAATCACATCAGAAAAGATGATCCCGCTCAGCAGTTCCTTTACAAGACTGCCATGCTTACTCTTTTTTTTATTTTCTCCATTCTGCTCCGGCATATTCAAATCTTTTCTGCAATCCTCAACCTGGCGCTTCTTGCCCTTTTGTTATCCTCAATTTCCGTTTCGTCCGGTACCGTACCCTTCTTGTTCACTATCCTGAAAGGGGTTATAAGATTTCCGTAGAAGTCCTTGTTCTCTTCTCCTTCAAAATTCCCTGTTCTCATAAAGTTCTTTACTATCCTGTCCTCAAGAGAATGATAGGTAATAACCACAAGCCGGCCATCCTTCCTGAGTACAGACAGGGCCTGTTCAAGCATCTCCATGAGGCATTCCATCTCGTGGTTCACAGCAATCCTGAGAGCCTGAAACACCTTTGCATAGAATTTGTGCTCCTGCCTGAAGGGCGCCAGTTTACCGATAGCGCTTATCATGTCGTTCACAGTGGTAAGCGGCTTATGCTCCCGTGCCGCGACAATTTCCTTCGCTATCCGCCTGGAGTTGATCAGCTCGCCATAATCGTAAAAAATTGAAGCAAGCTCGGCTTCACTGAGATTCTTAAGCAGAGAAGCCGCAGTGACTGAGCTTTTCTTGTTCATTCTCATATCAAGCGAGACATCCTGACGGAAAGTAAAACCCCTTTCGGGCTCATCAAACTGATGAAATGAAACGCCGAGATCAGCTATCAACCCGTCAATCTGCTCAATACCATTATATTTCAAATTATTCCGGAGAAATCTGAAATTCTGGTTCAGGAAGATAAGCCTCCTGTCGTCGGGAACATTGCGCATTGCATCCTCATCCTGGTCAAAGGCTATCAGCTTTCCCTTTCCCAGCCTGCGCAGTATCTCCATCGAATGCCCCCCGCCTCCGAAAGTGGCATCTACATATATTCCTTCAGGACGGATGCTCAGTCCCCTGATACTCTCCTCAAGCAATGCAGGTACATGGTAGTACATTAGTCCAAAGGCTCATTAGTGCTTCCACCAAGAAGTTTTTCAGCCAGATCGGCAAAATCTTCAGATGGCATTCCAATAGTTTCATAAACCGAAGCCGGCCATATCTCAATCCTTCCATCCTGTCCGGCAAGAACAACATCCCTCCCGGCTCCAATTAGATCCATTAGCCTCCGGGGAACCAGCATCCTGTTGTTGTTGTCAAGCACAAGCTCTGCAGTTCCCTTGAAAAAATTCCTCAGGAACATATTGTGCTCACGGTTGTAGGGATTGATCTTTTTCCTGATCTTTTCAAGCTGCCTGTTCCAGTCATCTATGGCATACAGAACCAGGCAATTCTCGAAAATGTCTTTCCTGACCACAAAGTGATCCTGCGCAGAAGAAGGCATCTGCTTCTTGAATGCCGCCGGAAGGATTATCCTTCCCTTGGCATCCACTTTGCACGCGTAATCACCAATAAAAGTGGCCATCTTCTGTTTTACTCAATTAAAACGCTAAAATATGTAAAAATTATCCACTTTACTCCACTTTACCCCACTATTTTTTATGGGTTTGTTAATAACTTTTTAGGGGTTCTGTGATGAGACCTCCATTTATTGCCTGTTTCAGCCTTTTTTAATTTTCAGGAAAGGTTTTATTTTACGTTTCGCCCCACAATTCCGCCCCCCTTCTGCGCCTTCGCGTGGCCGCTTCGGCGGAACAGGGCAGGGGACCCGGAGGGCAGAACGTTAATTGGTGAGCAGAACGTCAAACGGAAAATAAGTGATCCATCTTTTTTATACTTTTGCTTACGCGATACAATGATCCAGACGGAATGGAAGAAATGCAAAAATCGGATGCAGTGTTGAATGTCGATGTGGAACAGATCCTCTATTCCAAGAACCCGGCAATGAAAAAGGTTATCCCGGGCTTCCTGATAAGGTATCTAAAGCGTATAGTTCACCAGGATGAGATCAATGATTTCCTGACGAAATACGGTCATCTCCGGGATGCTGAATTCATAGCTGCCGGACTCAAAGCATTCAACATAAGCTACAGGGTTACCGGCCGTGAAAACCTTCCGGAACACGGCAGGTATATCTTCGTTTCAAATCACCCCCTCGGTGGGCTCGACGGACTTGTTTTCATACACGAGCTTTCCCGAAGCTGGCCAGACATTAAGTTTCCTGTGAACGATATTCTTATGAATATCAGAAACCTGTCGGGTATCTTTCTTCCCATAAACAAGCACGGCGCTCAGGACAGGCAATCGGCACTGGACATCGAGGCCGCTTATGCGTCGGACAAGCAGATCCTATATTACCCGGCAGGACTATGCTCCCGAAAGAAAAAAGGGGTCATCAGGGATCTCCAATGGCATAAAAGCTTTATTACCAAGGCTATCCGTTACCAGAGGGATGTAATTCCCGCCTATTTCTCCGGAAGGAATTCAGATTTCTTCTACAACCTGTCCAACATAAGGAACTTCCTGGGCATCAAGGCGAATATTGAAATGCTCTACCTTGTAGATGAACTTTTCAAACAGAAGGGAAAGGTTATCGATCTGGTATTCGGCAGGGCTATTCCGTGGCAGACTTTTGACAGGACCAGAACTCCTTCTGAATGGGCTGAATGGGTTAAGGAAAAATCATACGAGCTGCAATCGTTTATAGCCTGATAATCACAGATTCAAAAAAATATCTAATTTTGATCCGTTTTTTCAGGAATATCCTGACAAAACTTTACTAATCATTAAAAGATGAAACCAATAGCTGAATCTCTTCCGAGAGATCAGATCATTGCCGAATTAACTCCCGATAAGCTTCTCCGGCTTACCAACAACGGAAACAATGAGGTTTACCTTTTTGACCACAGGAACTCTCCCGCACTTATGCATGAGATCGGAAGAGTGAGAGAAATAACATTCAGGCATGCGGGAGGCGGAACCGGAAAGGATATTGACCTTGATGAATTTGACACCGACAATGAGGATCCCCAGAAGCAGCTGATAGTCTGGGACCCCGACAACAGGGTAATAATTGGAGGTTACCGTCTGTATTTTCCTCCTGAAGGCTGCACTAAATGCGATGTGACAAAGCTGGCATCTTCTTCCTATTTCAATTTCTCCGAGAAATTCCTGAGGAAATATTACCCTCACATGATGGAACTTGGACGTTCCTTCGTCCATCCCGATTACCAGTCGAAAACAATGGGAAGAAAGAGCCTGTATGCACTTGATAATCTTTGGGACGGACTTGGCGCCATTATTCTCGACAATCATCACCTGAAGTACCTTTTCGGGAAAGTGACCATGTACCCTCATTACAACCAGAAAGCAAGGGATATGATCCTTTACTTTCTCAATAAGCACTTTAATGATCCCGACCATCTTGCGACACCGGTTGAACCCGCCAACATTGAGATCAACAGGGAAGAGATGAAGAAGATATTCAGGGGATGGAGATACAAGGACGATTACAAGGTCCTTTCGAGGGAGGTCAGAAACCTGGGAGAAACGATCCCTCCGCTGATCAACGCCTATATGGGACTTTCCCCAACCATGAAGACCTTCGGGACTTTCATAAACCACAAGTTCGGTGATACGGAGGAGACCGGAATACTGATTACCCTCAGGGACATTTACGTTGAAAAGATAAACAGGCATCTGGCTTCGTACAAAAACGATTACCTTATAGACTGGTTCTCGCACGAAAATCAGTAAGCCCTTTCGTTCCTGCCCTCGTAATAATTTATAAAAGACTGATTGGCAACCTTGTTGCCTCCGGGAGTGGGATAATCGCCCGTAAAATACCAGTCGCCCGTGTGACCAGGACAAGCCTCATGCAAGCCTTCCACTGACTGGAATACTATTTCCACTTCAGCCCTGATATCTCCTGCCCTGAGAAGATCCGCTATCTTTTCAGAAATAGCATCCGGGCAGAAGGGCTTGTAAATCTCCTTGACAAGATTCCTGATCTCATCAACCGGCTTGAGTATCTCTTCCTTCGATTCCCTGTAAATTTCCTTCACAAGTTGTCCCTTTCCCGATTCCGACAGTAGCTCAATGGCCGCCCTGAAGGCAATAAGGTCGCCCAGTTTTGCCATGTCGATCCCATAGCAATCGGGGTACCTTAACTGAGGCGAAGAAGAGACTATTACTATTTTCCTGGGTTCAAGCCTGTCGAGAATCCTGATAATGCTTTTTCTGAGTGTAGTCCCCCTGACAATGGAATCGTCAATAACAACAAGATTATCAACACCTCTCCTTACTACTCCGTAAGTAACATCATAGACATGTCCGACCAGATCATCCCTGCTGACATCCTCGGTTATGAAAGTTCTGAGCTTGACGTCCTTGACAGCAATCTTCTCAACCCTTGGCCTGCGGTTTATTATTTTCTTAAGTTCGCTTCGCGAGAGAGAATCCTTTCTTTCAATTATCTCGTCAAGCTTCGAATCATTTATAAAATCCTCAACTCCTTTTATCAATCCGTAAAAAGCGCTTTCGGCAGTGTTCGGAATATATGAAAACACAGTGTTCTCCGTATCATGTCCGACAGCCCTGAGCACCCTGCCTGCAAGGAGCTCTCCAAGCTTCTTCCTTTCCCTGTATATCGACTTGTCGGTACCCCTTGAGAAGTAAATTCTTTCGAAGGAACACTTGCGCGGAGTCGTCTCGTCCCTTAGCCTCTCCAGGGATACATCCCCTGAAGCCCTTGCAATAAGTGCGCAGGCAGGAGGAAGCTCTTTCACGAGATCGGTCCGGAGATTGAAAACAGTCTGTATCACAGGACGTTCAGAAGCTACAACAATCACATCATCATCAACATAGTAAAAAGCAGGCCTGATACCTGCAGGATCCCTCATCACAAATCCGTCGCCATGCCCGACAATACCGGCCATAACATAACCTCCGTCCCAGTTGCGGCTGGCTTTACCCAATACGGTGGCCAGATCCAGATTTTTCTCAATAAGAGGGCTTATCTCCCTCTTGGTGTAGCCCTGTTCCTTGAATAACCTGAATACCCTCTCATTTTCCTCATCAAGCCTGTGCCCGACGTTTTCGAGAATGGTAACAGTATCCGAAAAATCAATTGGCGTCTGTCCTAGTTCCACCAGGCTTTTGAAAATCTCTCCGACATTTGTGAGATTGAAATTCCCGGCCATGACAAGACTTTTCGACTTCCAGTTGTTCTCGCGGCTTACCGGATGAACATAATCTATATTATAGTTTCCGTATGTTCCGTAACGAAGATGTCCGAGGTAAACATCGCAGGCAAAAGGCACGTTCGACCTGATGAAGCCGGGATCGCCAAAGCTTCCGGGATTCTTCCTTTTCAGACCTGCAATATCCTCATAGATTAGTTCGAATATTTCCTTTATCGGATCCGGCTTGTTCGACCGCTGCCTGAATATGTACCTGTTACCCGGACTGACATTAAGCTTGATACCTGCAATACCTGCTCCGTCCTGCCCCCTGTTGTGCTGCTTCTCCATCATCAGGTACATCTTCTGCAGCCCCCAGTCCCATGACCCGAATTTTTCAAAATAGTATTCCAGCGGCTTTCGCAGTCTCAGAAACGCAATGCCGCACTCATGTTTTATATTCTCACTCATGGCTGAAGCTAATTCAGATCCGGAAAATTAATGATATCCGGAACCATAATGGCGTCAGGAAATACTTTCCTGATCATTATCAAATCTCTGGTTCCCTCTATCCTCGACCTGTAATCCCCTACTCTTATCTTGTAATAACTTGGCTTGTCAAAACTCGGATACGAATCAATTTCAGGAAACTGAGTGATGAACTCAGCCCGTTTTTTCCCCGATTCCTCGCGGGCATTCTTTTCTGAACTGCTGTAAATCTGTATCCTGTACCCTTCCATACCTCCCAGCCTCATATTATAAAGAATATAGCGGTTGATAAGTGTGTCAATCCGCGGATCGTGGCTGATGGTCAGTTCTCCTGCACCCGGCCTGTTGTCATTATTCCGGAACAGGTCAGCAGCCGGACCCGATGTCTGGGCCTGGCAGAAAACCGTTGAGATCAATAGAAAAAATAATATGGAAAACTCCCTGTACTTCATTCCGGTATTCTTCTCAGAGCTCATTTGCAAGCTCATCGGTGATCTCAAGGTTATGGTATACATTCTGAACATCATCATCATCCTCAAGCACCTCGATGAACTTCATAACCTTCCTGGCCGATTCTATATCGAGCGACTTAATGGTATTCGGAATTCTTTTAAGGCCTGCATCATCAGGCTCAATTCCCAGATCATTCAGTTTTCTGTTCACACTTCCGAAATCTTCCTTGGCACAGGTGATAGTCAGGGTTTCACCGTCATCCTCAAAATCCTGGGCTCCTGCATCAATAAGTTCCAACTCGATCTCTTCCTGCGAAATTCCTTCCTTGCTGATCGAAAAAACTCCCTTCCTTTCGAATAGTGAGCTAAGTGAACCATTTGTCCCGAGTTTGCCGCCATGCTTGTTATAAGCTGCCCTTATCGAAGCAACAGTACGGTTGTTGTTGTCCGTAAGGCATTCGGTAAATACAGCTATACCGCCGGGTCCGTATCCCTCAAAAGATGTTTCAACATAATTGTCGGCATCCGATCCGACGGCTTTTTTTATGGCCCTCTCAATATTGTCCTTGGGCATGTTGGCTCCCTTGGCATTCTGGATCGCAAGCCTCAGTCTTGCGTTGCTGTCAGGGTCGCCGCCGCCTTCCTTCGCTGAAATGATTATTTCCTTGATGATCTTTGTGAAGATCTTCCCCCTTTTGGCATCATTTGCCCCTTTCTTCCTCTTTATTGTAGACCATTTATTGTGACCTGACATACAAGTGATTTTTTAATTTCAGATGCAAAATTAAATAATTCTTTAATACATCATTCATTGTATGTATTTTTGACGTCAAAATACGTGCCGGGTGAGGAAGTTGGC
>ERZ1645192.1783-NODE-1783-length-17909-cov-6.606139_pt1 | contig 17909 bp, 14 predicted proteins | sample MGYA00575354_ERZ1645192 | MGnify/ENA primary metagenome ERZ1645192 (study PRJEB40844, sample SAMN11349763) | freshwater sediment metagenome | isolation source: river sediment | host: Sediment | place: India: Faizupur Khadar , New Delhi | collected 2017-02-21 ... | reverse complement strand
TGGGCAAACTTGATATGCTGTTTGCCGAACGGGATGCCGATGATGGTGATGTAGAACAGAAGGCCGATAATCAGATGCCAGGCAGCCAGCTCCCAGCCAAAGATGAGCAGCCACAGGATGTTGCCGATGAGTCCGAACGCGCCGAACTGACCGATGGCGACCTGCTGGCGGAACGGCCAGATGACAAATCCCGCAATCTTGAAACACTGAATGCCGAAAGGGATGCCCACCACCGTGATGCAGACCAGAAGTCCCGCGATGAACCACAGCACTGCGCTGATGAATCCGCCGAGCACAAACCAGATGATGTTGCCGATTAATTTCATTTTTTCTCCTTATCCGCGGTTTTTCAGGCCGCCGTTCGCTTCCTTCCAGACGCGATATTCCTCTAAATCCTTATTGATCTGCCCGATGACGAATCCGAGCACCGCGACGTCGTCGATGAAGCCCAGACCTACGATGAAATCAGGCAGGATATCCAGCGGGAATACAAAGTAAACCACCGCCACGATGATCATGATAATCGATTTGGTCGGGATTACCTTATACCGTCCCTTTATCCAATCGTCCAGCAGGCTGAACAGCAGCTGGACCTTGTCCCATATTTTTTCAAGCGAACTCCGTTTTCTCCCCGCCTTTTTGCGGGCGCTGTCCAGAAGCTCGGCCGCTTTTTCGCCGTCATTGATATATTCATCCGCGCGTTTTTCAAAACGCTGATAGCCTTTCCGGCCCAAATCCCTGTTATCCATAATTGTTCCTCTGATTTACAAAATATCTATTTCGCGCTGGCGAGCGCGTTATCAATCGCTTTTTTGATGACTAGTGAAGAGTTGGTCGCCCCGCTGACATCGTCCACGTCCAGCGTCTGGGCGCCAAGAATCGTTTCAACGATGCTTTCGGCGGGCGTCCCGCGGCCGTTGTCGTGCTCTAGAAGCTTAATCTCGGTCATCTCGCCGTCCTTCACCGTTACTTCCACTTTTGCGTATATCAATGTGACATCGCAGTCTCCGATATATGTGCCGTCAGGGATGCCCGATGCATCGGTATGCGTCAGGGTCATATTCTCCATCGCGCTTCGGTATTGTTTCACCGTGGTGAAGTACAACCCAGCCCCAGCCAAAGCCACCACCGCAATCAGCACCAGTACAATCACAATCGTCTTCGTTTTCTTTTTCATCGCTGTTTCCCTTTCGTGTTCTTAAATCACCGCGCCGGGTTTTTCGATGCACTTCCCCGCGGTTTCTTCGGCCAGCTTCAGCCAGTCCTCCGGCCTTCCGCCCGCCAGCATACCGGCTACGAGGCCCGCGTTAAACGCGTCGCCTGCGCCGGTGGTATCCACCGCTTTTTTCGGCTCGGCCGAAGCGTCCAATATGATATCCCCATCCATCGTGTCGCCGGACGGCAGAGCAAAGCCCTTTTTAATCATCAGTCTCGCACCCTTACCTCCCAGTTTCAGCGCGATGCAGGGGACCTTGGCCACGATTTCGTGTGCCCGTTTTTCCAGAATCTCATATTCCTCCGCGTTGGGCAGCAGAATATCGGTCAGACTCAGCATGCTTGTAAGAACGCTGTCCGGCACCTCTCCCACCACTGGACAAGGATCCAGCGCCACAAGTCCGCCGGATTGCCTGACCACCGCCGCGGCTTTCAAAGCAAATGCGCTTTGTGCGGAGTCGGTCAGCATATATCCCGAAATCAGAAATACCGCCGTCTCGGTGAGCCGCGTTCTGACGGCATCGGTCAGCATGATTGCGCTCGCCGAAGCCCCGCGAAAGGAGAGCATGGTGCGCTCGCCGCTCGGGTCAATCATATCCACCGTATATCCGGTTTCGCCGTCATATTGAACCAGTGCGGTATCCACGCCGACGCTGACCAGCTGTTCGCTGATCTGCTCGGCGAAAGCGTCCCGTCCCATGCAGCCGAGAAAAGCGGTTTTCACGCCCAGTTTGGCCAGCGTATAGGCCGTATTGGCCGCCGCACCGCCCGTACTGGCGCGCCGTTCCAGAATCCGCGCATCGCCTCCTTTTTGGGGAAGCGATTCCACAAAGTACTGCATATCCATCAGCGCATCGCCGGCCACCATCACTCCGTGTTTCGGCATCAGCTGTGTTTCTCCTGTTCTTGCGCCGCAATCGCCTTTGCGATGGCCGCCGCTACACGCGCATTGTTTTTGACCAGCGCGATGTTTGTCTCCAAACTTTCCCCGCCCGTGATTTTCTGGATGCGATCCAGCAGAAACGGCGTGGTTTCCTTGCCTTTAATGCCCAGCCGGTTGGCCTCAGCCACGGCTTCGTCAATCTTGGCGTTGATGTATTCGGGCGCCATGGAGTATTCATCCGGCACCGGATTGGCGATCAGCGTGCCGCCGCCCACAGTGGCTTCCCGGGCCAGCAGTATCTTCGCCGCCTCTTCGGGTGAATCTACACGGCAGTCCACACCAAACCCCGAAGATTTTGTGTAGAACGCGGGCAGTTCATCCGTACCATAGCCCAAAACCGGCACGCCCTTGGTTTCGAGGTACTCCAGTGTCAGGCCGATATCCAGAATGGACTTGGCCCCCGCGCAGACCACGGCCACGCCGGTGCGCGATAGTTCCTCTAAATCAGCCGAGATATCCAAGGTGGTTTCGGCACCGCGATGCACCCCGCCGATGCCGCCCGTGCAGAACACGCGGATGCCCGCCATTTCGGCGATAATCATGGTGGCGGCCACGGTGGTCGCTCCGTCGGCTTTTTGGGCCAAAAGAATAGGCAAATCCCTGCGGCTGGCCTTGGTCACTGAAAGTCCTTTTTTACCGAGATACTCAATCTCTTCCGGCGAAAGTCCGGCTTTCAGCCGTCCGCCAATGACCGCGATGGTTGCCGGCACCGCGCCGCCCTGCCGTACCACGTCCTCCACCGCCATCGCGGTTTGCACATTTTTGGGGTAGGGCATGCCGTGCGAGATAATCGTGGATTCCAGCGCCACGACCGGTTTGCCTTGGGCTAACGCTTTCTTGACTTCTTCGGCTATATCCAAATATTGATTCATATCCGTCTCTTTTCTGGTTATTTAGCTTATTATCCCATACCTTTAGCGCTTCTTCAACCTCACGCTTGCGCGGATTGCGCGCTCAATCACTCATCACCGATATCTATGCTTTTTGGTCAATGAAAAAAGGCTTCAGCTGAGCCGAAGCTTTTCCATCATTAAAATTAATACCCCCTGTTATGCGTCTATATCGGATTGCTTTTCTCCCATCCGCATTGATATCGTATATATCCCCGCCACCACCAGCAGGGTGCCCAGAATATGCGTCCAGCGTATCTGCTCTCCCAGAACAATGGCCGAAAGGATGACGCTGGAAACCGGCATCACGCCGGTGAATCCGGCGGCCATGCTGGTGTTGGTCCGCGCGACGCCTTCAAACCAGCAGATATAAGCCAGCACCGTGCAGAATACCCCATAAACAGCCAGCGGAAGAATGCTCTTCCCTGTGACCGCCACGAAGTTGAACTTGTGGCTTTCGACAGCCGCCATCGGCAGGAACATCAGAAGCGCAAAAAAGATAATCAGCATGGTCGAAGTGACCGCACGGTCGGTATAGGATATTTTCTTGCGAAAAACCGTGAACAGCGCCTCACCCGTCACGGCCAGAAAAACCAGAAAGTTCCCGGCATAGCGCATCATCCCGCGCGCGTCATTCCCAGTCGCGCCCGTCAGATTGATGACCAAGACGCCGAAGATGCAAATCAGGATGCCTATCCATGCCTTAACTGTCACACGCTCTTTCAACATCCAAAAAGCTAGGATGGTTAAAACCGCCGGTCCCAGAGATGTGATGATACCGCTTTCGGCGGCCGATGTGTACTTCAAGCCATTTAACAGAAAGACGCGAAACAGGAACATACCGGTCAGCGCCTGCATGGCCATGAGCCCGATATCGCGTTTTTCAAAGTGCATTTTAAAAACCGATCCCTCCTTGATCCACGCCAAAGGAAAGATTAAGATCAGCGCGATGGTGAGCGTGATGACCTGCGAAATGAAGACCGGAAACTCCCCGACCACGATTTTCCCAACCACCACGGAAGACCCCGCCAGGAACATTCCGGCGCATAAATAGAGCGCACCCACTGTTTTTCTCATCAAAAGCTCCTCGTCAAATGTTTTTGTGGTATAATGCTACCACATATAAACGGTACCTTTAAGAACCACATATTGACGATTTTCATAGAACCATTTTGGAGTTTAAGCATCATGCATATTGAATTGGACCGCACCCAAAAAGCGTCGCTCACCCGGCAAGTTTATGAAGCGCTGAAGGAGAAAATTCTCTCCGGCGAACTGGCCGCGGGACAACAACTGCCGCCCACCCGTTCTTTGGCTGTAGAGCTCAGCGTTTCCCGAAACGTCGTCCTCTACGCTTATGACCAGCTGACGGCCGAAGGATATATCGAATCAGTCTCAGGCTCGGGCACTTTTGTGAAGCCCAATCTCTATCTTCCCAGTCCGGCAAAGGGAGCTGTCTTTGCTGAGCGGGAGCTGATCGGTCTTCGGCATGAACCGCAGGCCGGCCTCATCGATTTTCGTACCGGCGTCCCCGATTTGAGTTTTTTCCCGATTCGAAAATGGGGCAGGCTCTATCAGTCTATCTGTGATTCGCTGAACCCCGAAACGCTGGATTACTACGAGCCGCAGGGCAGCTATCGCTTAAGAAAACATCTGGCGGCCTACTTACAGCGCTCACGCGGTGTCATCTGCCGCCCGGAACAGATGATCATCACCACCGGCGCCGCGCAGGCCTTTACGCTGACGGCGCGGATGCTGCTGCGTGCAAGCAGTACTGTGGTGGTGGAAGACCCGATCAACTGCGACATTTTAAAAATCATTCAAGCCACCGGCGCGCACGTCATCCCTGTCCCGGTCGATCAGTCGGGCATGCAGACAGATTTGCTGCCGGACGGCGCGCATCCCACGCTGATTTTTACGACGCCGTCGCATCAGTTCCCCATCGGCAGCATCCTTTCTGCCGAGCGGCGCATTGCGCTGATTCGATATGCCGAGAAAAACGGCAGCTATATTCTGGAGGACGACTACGACAGTGATTTTCGCTTTGTCGGTCTGCCCATTGCGGCCATGCAGAGTCTCTGCCCCGAACGCGTCATCTACACCGGCTCCTTCAGCAAAAAGCTCTTCCCTGCGCTCCGACTCGGTTTCATCGTTCTGCCGGAGAGCCTGACCCGGCGGTTTGCCGAAATCAAGCATCTGGAGGATCTGCACTCTCCGGTTTTGGAGCAGCTCACGCTGGCCGCCTTTATTGAACAGGGGCTTTTGGAGAAATATATCCACGCGTCAAAAAGGCTGTATCAGCACCGTCGAAAAGTGATGGAATCCGCGCTAAAAAATGCGTTCGGCGATTCTGTCGTCATTCTCGGCAACGACACCGGCATCCATCTGGTGGCGCAGTTCCCCGGCAGAGTCTTCAGCCCGGATGTGTACCCCCGCTTGGCGCAAAACGGCGTGCGCGTATACCCCATCGATATCCATACGATTGAACCGGGCCTTTACCGCGATATGCTGATGCTGGGCTACGGGAATTTGTCAGATGATATGATTCTGGAAGGCGTACGGCGGATGAGACAGGTCATCATATAATACAGAATCGGCGAATTTATCCGCTTCGCCGAGCGAAATCCAACCTAAATAAGACAAATTATTGTTGAATTCACGTCCTGCGATATGGTTTTTTCGTGAGAGTGATGGTATAATTTTAAGAGTAGAGTTGTACATATCATTGGCATCAATTTGGAAATTCGACTCAGTTTTTTCTGGGCTAATAAGCTTAAATACCTTTTCTGTCTTTGAAGATTGAATAATACAGCAATTTTGAAACGCAGCATACCCCTGGTTAAATGATTGAATAGAAATAATGTGCTTTTGTAGAAAGCATTTAGTCAGTTTTATTAAACAACAAAAAATACTGACGCAATATGAGGTGTATCATGAATATTTTTGAGTTGAGCAAGATTCCAAGCGATGCGATGAACAGCGTCGGCGGAAAAGCCCGCGGATTAAAGCTGCTTTCAGCCAATCGGCTGAACGTGCCCGAAGGTTTTGTCATCACCGATATTCACGGGGAAATTGATTTGCAGGGAGCTGTGGATTATTACGTCAAAAGCGGCCTTACCCGCGTGGCTGTGCGTTCTTCCGCCCTCGGCGAAGACACCATCGATTTTTCCGGCGCCGGCATGTACAGCACCTTTTTAAACGTGGAAGGCGCAGACGCGGTTAAAAAAGCAATCCATAATTGCATTAAATCGCTGAAAAGCGCCAAAGCAAAGAGCTATTCCAAATTTTTCACCAATTCTCTGCCGTCCAAAATGTGCGTCATTGTCCAGGCGATGGTGGATGCCGATATATCCGGCGTCTGCTTTACCGAAGCGCCCAACGACGCGGAGACATTGGCTATCGACGCGGTTGCCGGACTCGGGGAAGCCCTGACAGACGGTGCGGCCTCCCCGCATTCCTACAAAATAAAAGATGGCGAAGAGCAGCCGAAAGGCGATGACCTGCTGAGCAGTGAACTGCTGACCCGAATTGCCCGAGAGGGCCGCCACGCCAGCGTGGAACTCGGTTATCCTTTGGACCTCGAATGGGCTGTCGCAGGTGATGAATTGTTCTGGCTGCAGGCGCGCCCCATCACCACCAAAACCATTCAAGACCCGCACGAATTTGACAGCAAACCGATGAGTGACAGTCATGTCTACACCACCGCGCGCATCATTGACTTCCTGCCCGGCGCCGTGACGCCGCTGACGCTCTCTACGGTCGTTAAGGCGCTCGATACCGGCATCCGGGCCTCGTACGTCGATATCGGTGTATCCAAGCATCTGGAGTCTTTCCCGGCCACCAGCGGCGTGGCGAGTTTTTGCAACCATCTGTTCTTTAACCTGACCGAGCTTTCGAAAATCGGCGATTATCTCCCCGGCGCTTCCAGGGATGCCATCATCTTCAGCATCGTCGGTCAGGCACCGGAAGGCGCAGTCTCGGAAGACGGCGCGGTTCTCAATGAACTGATATCCAATTCCCGTAAATATTTTAACGCCATTGCCAGCAATAAGACGCACCAGAAACTGCTGAAAGCTTTGGCCGACAGCTTTAAAATTGAGCTTTGGGGAAAAAGCCTGAAGTGGCAGATTGATGAGATTGATCATAAGCTGGACGCGTTGGACTCCGCTTTTTTGTACTACTATTCCATCACCAGCAGCGCCAGCGGTCTGTATGGCGCGCTGTACGCCATCTTCATGCAGGCCGGTTTATCGGCGGACGAAGCCAAAGACCTTCAGCTGACCTGCCTTTCCGATGTGGAAGAAATCGAGTCGGTCAATATTATGCATCTGCTGAAGAAGATTGCGCGCGAGATGGTGCTGGATAATCCGCATATCGCCAACGCGAGTGCAGAAGAAATTTCGGAAGCTGTCAAGAGCGCCAAAGGCGATACCAAAAAAGCGATTGACGAATTCTTTACCCGCTACGGCCACCGCGGCACCCTGGAGATGGAACTTCGCAATCCGTCCTGGCGCATGCGTTTTGAGCTGATGGCCGCATATATCAAATCCATCATCGCCTCCAATCTGTCCGAAGCCAAGAAGACGGGCAAGGCGAACGCCTACATCCGCGAACTGGACGCCAAACTCGGCAGCCACGTCAGCGATTCGGTGAAGCCTTTGGTTGTACAGGCGCGTAAAGCTCTGGCCGAATGCGAAGCGACGCGCTCGATGTGCGTGGCTATTGTCGATCAGTTCAAGGCCGCCTATCACTTCCTCGGCGCCAAGATGGCTGAACGCAAGCTGATTCCCGATGCGGATTTGATTTTCTTTATGACCCACTCCGAACTCGTCGATTTCATCAGCAAGAACGACTTTGAATTCGTCAAAAAGATTGTGTATAACCCGGAACTGGTCAAAAAAGCGTTTGCGCGCAAGCGTGTTTACGAAGCACAGAAGCTGGCGCATTTCGATATCATCAATGTGGGCAAACCCGAACCGATTACCGAAGACGATGTAACGCCCGGGCAGAAAATTCTGCATGGCATCTGCAGTACGCCCGGTAAGGTGGAAGGCAAGGCGCGTGTCATCTATGACTTGGGCGACCTTGAAAAACTGGACATCGGCGAGATTATGGTCACGCACTTTACCGATATCGGCTGGACCCCCTACTTCAATACGGCCGCCGGTTTAATCACCGAAACGGGCTCTACCATGTCGCACGGCTCGGTCGTCGCCCGCGAATTTGCACTGCCGCATATCACCGATGCCGCTGGCGCAACCCAGTTGATTCAAACCGGGGACACCATTTTGATGGACGGCGCTTCGGGATTGATTACTATCCGCTAAGCTTTTTTCTCAAACAAGCATAAAGGCACGGTTTCCCGTGCCTTTTTTGTATGGAGGAAAAAGCGGGAACGCCAATCCCGCAAGAAGTCAGTGAGGTTGTTCAGCTGTTGACCGCCGTTTTTCGGCAATATTCCGAGTAGCTGACGCCCAGATGCTTTTTAAAGCACCGGCCGAAATAATTCGGATCGGGGATGCCGACCGCTGTGGCCGTAATGAACATCTTCTCGTTTTCCTTGGCCATCAGCATCGCCTTCTTCATCCGGCATTCGGTCAGATGCTCCACAAAGGACTGGCCGATCTCGGTCTTGAAACGCCGGCTTAAGTAGCTGGGGTTAAACCCGAACATCTGGGCTATCGCCGTCAGGTTCAGGTTGGAGTCGGTGTAATGCTCCTCAATGTACTGCGCGATGCGGCGGATCGCCGTGGGTTCAATCTCGGAACCGTAAGATTCCTCATACTCCCGCGACGGTTCTTTCAGCGACTGCACCACTTTTTTTAAGACATCATAGATTTCAGCGCGAACAATCGGTTTTAGGATATAGCCGCAGATGGGCAGTCCGATGCACTGGCGCGCATATTCAAATTCATCGAAGGCGGTCAGGATGATAATCTTCAAATCCGGGTTTCGTATACTCGCCAGCTTGGCAAACTCGATGCCGCCCATAAACGGCATACGAATATCGACAAACGCGATATCCGGCTGGATATCGTCAATCTTATTGATGGCTTCTATGCCGCTGCCCGCTTCGCCCGCCACTTCCAGGCCCAGCGACGCCCAATCGATGGATTGTTTAAGGAGCATAATCGTGGGTCTTTCGTCGTCAATTAACATCACTTTATACATCGTCTAATCCCCTCCTGGTTTCTTTCGGAATGACTATTTCAATTTCAGTGTATTCGTCCATTTCGCTTTTGATGCTGATGGTTGCTTTGTAGTTAAAATAATATCGGATCCGTTCGATGGTGCCTTTCAGGCCGAATCCCGAGAGCGCGTCGGCGTCGGCGTGCGTGGCGGCCAGCACATCGTCTATCCGGCTCTGGCTCATGCCCACGCCCGAATCATAGACCGAGACATGCACATCGCCGTCCTGCTCAAAGGCTCGGATGCGGATGATGCCTTTTTCGCCTTTCAGACGGACGCCATGGTTGATACTGTTCTCCACCAACGGCTGTAAAACCAGCTTGGGTATCAACGTATCCAGCACCTTTTCATCAATCTGGTACTCCACATCGAACGCATCGTCGCCATACCGCAGCTGCTGTAAAGTTAAGTAATCCTTTACAATCATAATCTCACTGCGTAACGGAATCTCCCGGCTACCTTTACTTAAGAAATTGCGGTAGAAGCTGCCCAGTGTTTCCAGTGCGTCATGCACCTTGGGCGCGTTGCTCTCGTGCGCCAGATAGCTGATGGTTCCGAGCGAGTTATATAGAAAATGCGGTTTAATCTGCTCCTGCAGCGTGCGCATCTCAGCTTTTCGGACGCTGTTTTCCTTTTCAATCAACTCGTCAATCAGGCGGTTGATATGCCGAATCATACTGTTATAGCTGTCGGCCAGATTTCGGATTTCGTTGTTCGGCAGAGTCAGGTGGGTTTCTTTCAGTTCACCCTCTACCCGTGTTTTGGTAATCGCTTCTGTCAAAAGATCAATCGGTCGCGCGATGTTGCTGGAGATGAAGAAACCGCTGGCGAATATCGCGAGTATCATGACCACAATCATCGGTATTGCAATCCACAGCACTTCCCAGTATTGCGCACTGGTATTTGAAACGCTGCTGAGACTGACCAGTACTACCGGCACATCTTCACGGCTGTAGGCCGAGAGTATCTGACGTCCCGTCCCGCTCTTGATGACCTGGTAGCTGAACCCGCTTTGCGAAAACGCCGGATCGTAGTAGACCGCGAGATCGGTATTGCCGCTTAAGACATTTCCTTCGGTATCCAGAAAGCAAATCTCTCGTGTGTCGCCCATACCCCGCGCCGCGGCACTGAACACGCTGGGCGTTAAGTTGACATACAGCGACCCGATGGGCTGCTGCGAGTCGATATCATAAACCTCTCGGCCCATCGTGATGATGGGAAGACCGGTTTTCTTGGCAAAAGCTCCGTCACCGTTGATCATCATGACGTTGCCGCCTTTGGCCGCTTCAATCCGCATTTGCCATTCGGGCGTGTCCATCAGTTCTTCATCAATCAGCATGACCCCCGCGCCCGTACTGACATAGGCGCCGCTGTCGTGGTAGATATAGACCGAATCGACAAAGTTGTAGATGTTGGTGATGCTGAATATGCCGTCCACCACCGTCGATGGGTTATAATCGCCCGCCTGTCCTGTGCCGCGTAAAAAATCCACCACCTGAGCGTTCAGCATGATGAGCCGGGACATTTCCTTGTATCGTTCCAGACTGACATTCAGGTTTCTGCTGATGCCCGAAAGCGCAATCTCGCTTTCGGATATTTCGTTCTCCACCGCCACACGTCGGATGATGATGCCGTACGATATGCTGAATATGACGAGAAAAAACAGAAGTATCATCAGGAAGAATTGCCAGGTCTTCTGTTTCAGCGAATGCGGACTATGGGTTGATGCGTTTTCCAGCGCATGTGGCTTCATCGCGGTTCACTCCGTGTATGTCTAGAGTATGGCTTTCGTGCTGGCTTTCTACCCCGCCTGTTCGCGTCATGCGCCGGCGGGATGCTGCTAATTTCCGGCCAGCTGATTTCCCATCCGCTCGCAGAATGCTTCGGGCGTGATGTTCTTTAAATATAATTGCTGTAATTCTTCCAGATATACGTCCGTATCCTCGGCTTCCATCAATGTGTCAAACCAGAGTGTAAACGATGTGGCCTCGGCCACATAGCCCGCCACTTCTTTGGTCAGTGCGTTCACCGAGCTGTCGTCATAGTCGATTGACCACGCAGGCAGGCCGCATCCAGCCAGATAGCCGTAATGCGAAACGCCTTTGGCGATTTCAAACATCGCTTCGGCCGCAATATCCGGATACTTGGATGTCGTGGACACCATCAGCGAATCCGACGGGCCACCCATGAAATCGGTGTTGGACGCGTTTTCCGCGTTGATGACCGGAACGGGCACCACACCGAAATTATCCGGATTTGCCGCATCGGTGACGATGGAGCCGCACATCCAACTGCCCATGATGTACATAGGAACCGCGCCCGCGTAGAAATTGGCGCAGGCTTCATCGTTGCTTAAGGTGACGGCATTGCGGCTGTACGCACCCATGCGTACCAGATTGGCAAAAGCCTCGGATGCCGCGACGAAATCCTCCGAATTGTAGCTCTCTGCACCGGTTTTGGTCAGTACGCGTTCCAGCTTTTCGGCGCCGACCGATTTTAGGGTGAATTGGTCGTTGGTCTGCGCCAGCACCCAGGTATCCTTAGCGCTGATGCCAAACGGCGTGATATCATGATCGATAAACGTCTGACAAACCGAGGCCAACTCGTCATAAGTAGTTGGCGCTGTCAGCCCAAAGGTACGAAACAGGACTTTGTTATAGAACAGCATGGAGACATTCATGGTGTACCCCGTGCCATAGATTTTCCCGTCCCAGGTCAAATTATCCAGCATGGATCGGGGAAGCTGGTCCTCATACTCGGCATAGACGTCGTCCACAGCCATCACCGCACCGGACTTCACAAACGGAGTGGAAAAACCGCCGCTCCATGTAAAGAAAATATCGGGCAGTTCTTTGGCCGCCACAGCCGCCTTAATCTTGGTCTTATAGGATTCGTTTTCAAAGGTTTCCATCTGAATGGTGATGCCGGGGTGTGCCGCTTCATAATCGGCGATTGCTTTTAGGTAAGGTTCGTGGTGGGAATCGCTTTCGGTCGCGATGGTCCAGAGGGTCAGGGTAATCTCTTCGGAGTCGGTCCCGCCGGGTTTCTGAATACTGCTCAAGGTTTGCCGTTCGCACGCAGAAAAAGACAACGTCAGCATCACAGCCAGCAAAAAGGTCAGCACACGCTTCATAGCAAGACTCCCTCCTCTATTAAGCCTATTATAATCATAATAGCTTGAGAATTAAATATGTTGAAGGGCTAAAACTTACAAATATACGTATTTTTTTTACTTTGGTAAAAATAAATAAGCATTATATTTACTTTGCTAGGTAAATATAATGCTTACTATGCAAAGGATGCCGTGATACCTGTCACAGCATCCTTTATGGTTCATCATTGATATATTGCGCTAAAGCTGAATCTCCACGCTGACGCATTCGGTTCCCGCCAGCTTCCGGCTCAGCGCATCCGGCTGGCTGACGCCCGCAAACAGCGTAAAGCTTCGACTGTCCACCTTGCGTTTTCCGGCGTCGTCCACCGCTTCGAAGGCCGCCTCGGGTACGGTCATGGTCACCGAAACGCTCTCGCCTTTTTTCACATGGACGCGTTTAAATCCGCAAAGCTGATGATTCTTCACCGCCCATTTGGATTCATTATCCTTGATATACAGCTGAACCACCTCGTCGGTGTCGCATTCCCCGATGTTTTTCAGCATCACCCAAGCGGTTCTGTCCGCCGCGATGTATTGAAGTCCGCTGACCGCGACTTTGGAGTAAGTGAGGCCGAAACCGAACGGGTACAGCACGTTGTTCTCGGCGTAGCGGTAGGTACGGTTTTTCATCGAATAATCCTCAAAGTCGGGCAGCAGATCGGCCGATTCGTAGAACGTCACCGGCAGCTTGCCCGAAGGCGAAACCTTTCCGAACAGGATGTCCGCCAAGGCCAAACCGCCCAGCTGACCCGGATACCATGCCTGAATAATTGCGTCCGCTTTCTCACCCAACGGGTTCACCGCGCTGCCGCAGGATAGCACGATGACCGTGGGTTTCCCTGCCGCCAGCACTTTTTCTACCAACGTACGCTGGCTTTCGGGCAGGTACAGGTCCTTCTTGTCCCCCGAAGCGAATGAATTGCCCGTATCGCCTTCTTCGCCCTCGATGGTGGCATCCATACCCACACAGAGCACGACGACATCCGATTGTTCGGCCACCGTGACCGCTTCGGCATATCCGTCGCCCGGCTGTGACAGCGGCTGGAGCAGATCCTTAAACAGATGCGCGCCTTCCGAGTAATAGATGCGTCCGTCAAAGCTCTGGCGGATGCCTTCGAGGAACGTCACGTATTCATCGGCAGTGCCGTAATAGTTTCCGCGTAAGGGTTCGATGCTGGCGGCATTGGGCCCGATGACCCCAATGGTTTTAATCCTGGATTTGTCCAGCGGCAAAAGTCCGCTGTTCTTCAGGAGCACCATGGATTTCTCAGCCGCTTTTCGGGACATCGCTTTGTGCGCCGCCGAGCTGACCACATCATAGCCGATCTGGTCATATTCGTTATGTTCGTCGAACAACCCCAACCGCGCACGCGTGCGCATCAGCCGATATACCGATTTTGTCAAATCCTCTTCGGTGATTAGCCCTTCCTGCAGCGCCACCAAAAGGTGCAAGTATGTGTTGCCGCAGTTGCAGTCGCATCCGGCTTTAATCGCCATAGCGGCGGATTCGGGCGCAGTTGTGGTCACCATGTGTTCGGTATGAAAGTCCCGTATCGCCCAGCAGTCGGACACAAAGTATCCGTCAAAGCCCCATTCTTTCAGTTTGCCCATCAGATATTCACTGGCGCAGGCCGGTTCGCCGTTCAGGCGGTTATACGCCCCCATCACGCCTTCCACTTTGGCTTCCTCAACCAATGCTTTAAACGCGGGCAAGTAAGTTTCGTTCAAATCCTTTTCGGATATCTTCGCGTCAAAGCGGTGCCGGTTGGCTTCGGGCCCGCTGTGCCCCGCGAAATGCTTGGCGCAGGCCGCTGTCTTTAAGTATTTGCCTTCACCCTGCAGGCCCCTGACACAGGCCATGCCCAGTCGTTTGGTCAAGTAAGGGCATTCGCCGTAGGTCTCCTGTCCTCTGCCCCATCGCGGGTCGCGGAAGATGTTGATATTTGGCGTCCACATGGTTAGTCCCTTGTAGATGTCCCGGTCACCTTTGGCACTGCTGATGTTATATTTCGCGCGGGCCTCTGTGGCCCAGATTTCGGCCGCGGCTTTCAGCAATTCATCATCGAATGTGGCGGCAAGCCCGATGGCCTGCGGAAACATGGTGGCTGTTCCCGCACGCGCCACGCCATGTAGTGTTTCGTTCCACCAGTTATATGCCGGCAGTCCCAGTCTTTCAACCGGCAGCGCGTCATAACGCAGCTGTCCCGCCTTCTCTTCAACCGTCATTTTTGACGACAGTTCTTCGCCAATCTCCTCGGGCGACAGGTTCTTCGCCGTGTATTTCTGCATGTTCTTTCTCCTATAAGTTTATTCGTTTTGTGGAACTGCCAATTAAAAGTTCGGGCTCCAGAATAATCTGGTCCGGCTTTCCGGCCCGTTCCACACGTAAAATCTGCTTGATTAAATTCTCCGCGGCTTTCGCCCCCATGCCTTTGGCATCCTGCCGGATGGTGGTCAGCCGGGGCATCAGACACTGGGTAATCTCAATGCCGTCAAAACCGACCAATGAGATGTCGTCGGGTATGGACAGCCGCAAATCTTTCACTGCCTGAATGGCGCCGATGGCGCTGTAGTCGTCGCTGGCGATGACTGCCGTGGGCCGGTTATGCCGCAAAAGCAGTTCGTGCATCGATTCGTATCCGCCCTTAATCGAATAGTATATCGACTGTGCGAGGTCCTGGGGCTTGAACACTTCACCCTTTGCCGCCATCGCTTTTTTGAAGCCTTCTATGCGCTGATCGGTGATATATCCTTTTTCACCGTGCATATAGACGATATTGCGGTGCCCCAGACTATACAGATGATTATAGAGCAGCGCCATGCTTTTATCGCTGTTGGTCATCACACAGCCGATGCGCTCATCCGAATAATCCACCGCGATTTTCGGCAGATCGCTTTCGATGAGCTCGCGCGTGTCTTTATTGCCGTAATCGGCGGTCACAATCAGCACGCCGTCCGCTTCGCGAAACCGGCAGTGTCCCAGATAGGTCAGGTCCTGTTTGCCGATATGGTCGGATAGAAACACAATATCGTATCCGTGACGCTCAACGACATTCCGAAAGCTCTCGATGATGCTGGAAAACAGGTAATGGTGAACACCCCATTCGGACTTGTCGTTGCAGAGAATGCAGATGGTCCAGCTGTGCGGCCGGTTGGACGCCGCATTGGCGTCACCCGAGAAGTAGCCCATCTCCATAGCCGCTTCACGCACCCGTTCCCGCTCGGTCAGACTGATATCCGGTTCGCCTTTCAGCGCCCGCGCGACCGTCTCGGCCGAAAACCCGCATCTTAACGCAATATCTTCGATGGTGACCATGCGGCCTCCCCTAAACATTTAATTCGGACCTTTTCTGCCATCGTAACACAATCAAAAAAACCTGTCCACACCTCCCTGCCCTGCTGTTAGATATCATTTTTCTGAAAAAAATAACTTATAAGTAGACTTCCCCAGGCAGATTTTTATCTCTTGCCGACGTCTTTTCCGCCGCCATCTGCTGATATGCCTTGGGTGATATACCATAGGTCTTTTTAAAAACCTTCCCAAAATAATTCGCGTTGGCGTATCCGGTCAGTCCGGCCACCATGTTTAAATCCAGTTCGCGATTAGCCAAAAAACGCTTGGCATTCTCCATCCGAACATTCTTTAAGTACTCGCCCGGCGTCATGTCCATCGCCGACCGAAAGGCACGTATCAGATGCGCTTCGTTGACGCCCAGTTGATCCGCCAGGTCTTCCACACCGTAGATGTGCCCATAGGCTTTGTCCATCACGGCGCACGCATCGGCCACCAGCCTCGGCCGCTGACGGGTATCCTTCGTATGCTCCATCAGGGCGATTAAGAGCTCAAACGCCAGTTTGGCGCGCTGGGTTTCGGTCCACGCCGAAGACGGCACAGCCAGCACAGATTTCAATGCCGCTCCCAGCCTGCCTGCCTCGGTCAGCGGGGCCGGCCGCCCAATCGCAATTCCAGGCGCATATTTGACGGCCAATTCTCCCGAAAGCACAAGCCCGTGTACCGCGTCCCCCGCGTGCTCGCATGCAAACGGCTCTCTGCCGTCCAGCGCCACCCATTCGCCTTTGTGGAGGAGCATTCTTTGCCCGCGCCAGAATACCCCGGCCGATCTTGTCTCCGCAAAGATGATGATACACGAAAAGACATCGGTCTGTTCTACCGGGCTATTGATGTCGGCCAGCACTTTAATATCAATATCCTGCCGGATATCCAGATTCATATCGTCCATAATTCAGAATATATCAATATATTACCCTTTTTCAATATATATTACCCTTTTTCGGCCAAATATTGATGTTATAATAAGCATACAATAATTTTGAATATTTTTGTAGTATCAATATTTTACTTAATTGGAGGTTTACATGGCTAGTATTTCCTTAAAACACATCAACAAGATTTATCCCGGAAAAGAGCAGGTTCATGCCGTTCAGGATTTTAATCTTGAAATCGCAGACAAAGAGTTCGTTATTCTGGTTGGCCCTTCCGGCTGCGGAAAATCCACCACCTTAAGAATGATTGCGGGTCTCGAAACCATCACCGAAGGCGATCTGCTGATTGGCGATACGCTGGTCAACGACGTTCCGCCGAAGGACAGAGATATCGCGATGGTTTTCCAGAACTATGCGCTGTATCCGCACATGACCGTTTATGAGAACATGGCGTTTGGTCTTTCCTTGCGCAGAATACCCAAAGACGAAATCAAAGAACGCGTAACCGAAGCAGCCAAGAGCCTTGATATTGAACATCTGTTAAACCGTAAGCCCAAAGCCCTTTCGGGTGGTCAGCGTCAGCGTGTTGCGCTGGGCCGTGCCATGGTCAGACATCCCAAGGTATTCCTTTTGGACGAACCGCTTTCCAACCTGGACGCTAAACTGCGTACCCAGATGAGGTCGGTTATCGCCAGACTGCACATGACCCTCGGTACCACGTTTGTATACGTTACACATGACCAGATTGAAGCGATGACCATGGGCGACCGTATCGTCGTTATGAAGGACGGCTTCATCCAGCAGGTAGATACACCGACGAATCTCTACCACTACCCCACCAATCTGTTTGTTGCCGGATTCATCGGATCCCCGCGCATGAATATGTTTGAAGGTGTGCTGGTCAAGGAGAAAGACTACTACACCGTCGACCTTGAGGGCAACAAGCTGATTATCCCGAGCGAAAAGAACAGAAACGGCAAGTTGGAAGCTTACCTGGGCAAAAAGATTAAAATCGGTATTCGCCCGGAAGACATCAACGAAAGCGCTATCGAAGCACCGAATCATTACAGAGTCACCTTAGAGAACTCCGAAATGATGGGCTCCGAGATTCTGGTATACTTCAACTTTGCCGGCACTGACGTCATCGGTAAGTTCAGTCCGGATACACCGGTTAAACCCGGAAGCGAAACCATCTTCAGTATCAATACCGCAAAAGCACATATCTTTGATATTGAGACCGGAAACGTCATTACTAACTAGACAATCATCAAGCCAAACAAAAGCAAAAAAAGTC
>ERZ1645192.1781-NODE-1781-length-17921-cov-7.173178_pt1 | contig 17921 bp, 16 predicted proteins | sample MGYA00575354_ERZ1645192 | MGnify/ENA primary metagenome ERZ1645192 (study PRJEB40844, sample SAMN11349763) | freshwater sediment metagenome | isolation source: river sediment | host: Sediment | place: India: Faizupur Khadar , New Delhi | collected 2017-02-21 ... | reverse complement strand
CTCTCAACCGGGAACCCGACCATGTGGAACTGGGACTTTGGAGACGGCACCATTATACCGGCCAGTGCGGATGAAGAGGTCGCCTGTGAAGGAGGAAGATGTCCACCTCCGAGCACCCTGCAGAACCCACGGCACACATACCGGGTGCCGGGAACATATGCAGTAACCCTGACCGCTTCAAACCAGTATAGTTCTGATACGGTCACGAAGACACAGTTTGTAACGGTATCTCCAAGGGCTATCAAGGCAGACTTCTCTGCAGATCCACGGTCTGGTGAAGCTCCGCTCACGGTTCAGTTCACTGATCTCTCAACCGGGAACCCGACCATGTGGAACTGGGACTTTGGAGACGGGACCATCATACCGGCCAGTGCGGATGAAGAAGTCGCCTGTGAAGGAGGAAAGTGTCCGCCTCATAACACCCTGCAGAATCCACGGCACACCTACCGGGTTCCGGGAACATATGCAGTAACCCTGACCGCTTCAAACCAGTATAGTTCAGATACGGTCACGAAGACACAGTTCGTAACGGTATCTCCAAAGGCTATCAGGGCAGACTTCTCTGCAGATCCACGGTCTGGCGATGCACCGCTGACGGTCCGGTTCACCGATCTCTCAACCGGGAACCCGACCATGTGGGCATGGGACTTCGGAGACGGGGCAACTGACATGGTAGCGAGCCCGACCCACGTGTATACCAAACCGGGAACCTATTCGGTAACGCTCACCGCGTCGAATCAGTATACGTCTGACACCGTGAGCAAGACACAGTGGATTACTGTCAGGGATGTGTCCATCAACGCTGACTTTGTCGGAGATCCGACGAGTGGGTATGCACCCCTGACGGTTCAGTTCACCGATCTCTCAACCGGAAACCCGACCAAGTGGCTTTGGGACTTCGGAGAGGGGGACGGAGGTATCATTCCGGCAAGTGAAGAGGAAGAAGTGACCTGTGAAGGAGGAAGATGCCCGCCACACAACACCTTACAGAACCCGAGACATACCTACCGGTTCCCTGGCACGTATACGGTGACCCTGACGGCATCGAACCAGTACGGCACCTCTGATACTGAGGTAAAGGAGGCCTACATCACGGTCACTGCAAATGCAATCGTTGCAGAGTTTGACGGAACACCCCGAACAGGATGTGCTCCGCTTACCGTCCAGTTTACTGACAGATCATCAGATTCACCAACCATGTGGAACTGGGACTTCGGGGACGGGACCATCATTCCGGCAAGTGAAGAGGAGAATGTGACCTGTGAGGGAGGACCATGTCCGCCACACAACACCCTGCAGAACCCGAGACATACCTACACCGTTCCAGGAACGTATACGGTCACTCTGACCGCATCAAACCAGTACGGAGCAACAGGTACGGTCACGAAACAGGCATTTATCACAGTAGAGAGTTGTCCGGCAATCAAGGCAGACTTTGACGGAACGCCCCGGACCGGAGAGGCACCACTCTCTGTCAGCTTTACCGATCGCTCGAGCGGAAACCCGACCATGTGGGCATGGGACTTTGGAGACGGGGCTACGGACATGATTGCAAATCCGGTCCATACCTACACCAAGGAAGGGAAGTACACCGTCACCCTGACCGCATCCAGCAGATATGGATCTGACACCGTCTCAAAATCAGAGTTCATCACCGTGAGCACTCCCTATGATGATCTCATCCCGATCTCGGGCGGATGGAACTTCATATCAGTTCCGAAAAAACTGGCTCCCGGATTTGACACGGCATCGATCTTCAATGTCATTGACTCCGGTGGGCACAGTATGTTCCAGTACGATACCGGGAAGCATCTCTGGAACACCCTTGATCCATCCAGCCCCATAAAACCGCTCGAAGGGTTCTGGATCTATTCCAAGGGAACCTCGTCTGTACCGATCAGATATGATACAAATCCGGTTCAGACCCCGCCGACTGCATACCTGAAGAAGGGATGGAACGGTATCGGGTTTACCGGAACAACACCAATTGAGGCGAAGTTCACACTGCTGTCCGTGCAGGATAAGTGGGTGAACTGTGCAGGCTTTAATGCCCCGGCCCAGCAGTATGATCCGATGATCATCAAGGGAAGCAATGATGCAACCCTGATGTATCCGTTCCGTGGGTACTGGTTATACATGACCGCAGACGGAATACTTGCAGCAAACGCTGCATAACCCTTTTTTATAAGAGTCTTTCCTGCCTTGTAAACGGTTTGATACTCAGGACTGACCGGGCAGCATCTGATACGATATCAGTCAGACCCTTCGGTGCATACACGCCAAGCCGCCACTGACTTCTTCTGGTCTCATTGAGGGTGGTGACAAGGGGTGATACCTCCTCCAGCCGGCAGAGGGAATGTTTGTCCTGAACCTGGACTTCCATCCAGATATCCCGGGGAAATGCAGGAATATCAACCATTACCTGGTCCGGGTTGATGCCCGCCTCATTCGCTATCTTTTCTGCAAGGTTTCGTTCACGAAGAAACGATTCTGAGGTGATCTGGTGAACATCCCTGACATCATCCTTTCCGACATATAAGGCCCGTTTAAAGAGGCGGCGTTCATAGAGGTTTTGTGCAAGCACTGATACGGAAGGATTGTCTGCATGAAGCAAATGCTGCATACAGGCTGCGTCATCTGCCATGAGAAGTGAAGGAAGACGAGCTGGATCATCCTTGATGTATTCATACACCGCCAGGGAGAACATCTTCTCTGCAATCCGGCTGACATGATGATAATACACCGCCGGCCGCATCAGGGTCCGTGCAATCAGCAGTGATTCAGCGGCATGGACCCCGGACATGTCAAGCACGATTCCGGCCTCACACAGCCGCATCGCCCTGACAAGCCGCATCGCATCCACCGTCCCATATGGCACACCGGTGTAATGGGCATCACGAAGGAGGTAGTCCATCCGGTCAACATCTAAGTCTCCATGAATGATCCCCGAGCACTGATGCCGTCCATTGATGAGCTGGTAGATGAGATTCGGATCAAGCCCGGCGTCAGATATCCGCTCTCCAAGAATTCCGGTTTTCAGCTGGTCAGATATGTCGGTATGCTTCTTTTCCAGGATCTCTTCTGACAGACCTTCTATCGCATGGGAGAACGGACCATGGCCGATATCATGGAGAAGTCCGGCAACCGTAATATGGGCCTGATCCTCACGGGGAAGGGAGAGCCGGGTTCCCAGGGAATGGGCCAGGTGCATGGTGCCCAGTGAGTGTTCAAACCGGGTGTGATGTGCGCCCGGATAGACGAGAAATGAGAAGCCAAGTTGTCTGATATACCGGAGACGCTGGACCTGTGGCGTATCAAGAAGAGGAAGAAGGGATGAATCCACCTGGATGTATCCATGGACCGGGTCCTTAATTGATTTCATTCGGTCCCCACATGAGTTATGATCGGGCAGGTAACATAGAAAAGGATGATCACTTTCCTGTCCGGTGGAACTGGCACTCCCAAACTCCTTGAAGGTGCACGAAACGTAATTCCGGATTCAGAAATTTCTGTTATCGTCAATACAGGTGAGGATATCTGGTACCAGGGTGGGCATATCTCCCCTGATGTTGATACCGTCATGTACCTGTTTGCCGGTCTTCTCAATACCGATACCTGGTGGGGAGTTCGTGGTGATAGTTTCCTGACCCATGACGTCATCAACAAACTGATTCCTGATGCGTACATGTCCATTGGGGATAAGGATAGGGCGGTTCACATCGCCAGGGCAGAATGGCTGAAAAACGGTATGACATTGACTCAGGTAACGGAAAAGTTGTGTTCGCATTTCGGGATATCCGCTACCATTCTTCCAATGTCAGATTCCCCCTTTACGACCTATGTGCGAACAGCACAAGGAGACATCCATTTTCAGGAGTACTGGGTCAGATACCGGGGGAGCACTGAAATATCTGCAGTAATCCATGTCCCAGATAAGCAGCCACCGGCAACACCGGAGGTCACCCTGGCAATCAGGAGATCTGATATGGTAATCATCGGTCCCCGTAACCCGGTGACTAGTATCCTGCCGATTCTCACCTGTACCGGAGTAAGAGAAGAACTTGCTAAGAAAAAAGTGATTGCAATAAGTCCGTTCATCGGAGACGGCCCGGTTTCAGGACCGGCTGCCCAGCTCATGAGAACGATGGAATACCCGGCTGATTCCACGGGAGTCCGGGCACTGTATGCAGATCTTGTTGATGTCTTCATTCAGGACGAACGGGATACTGCCCAGGTTCCGGGTGCTGTCCGGCTGGATACCCTCATGAAGACCCCTGCTATTGCAGAGCATCTTATGAGGGAGATCCTTTCCCGTGAATTATGACAACGAGATACCAAAGAGTGACATAAACAGGGCAAGTAAGAAGCTGAGAATGCCAGAGATGAATTCCTCACTAAAGAGGCTGCTCAGATCCATCGATCCTGAGTCCATACCGGTGAAGAGCTGATCCAGATCCTCACCGGAAAAGTCACTCATACTACTCTCTGTCTCTTCTGCTCCTGTCAGGGAAACTCCCAGCAGAACAAAACAGATTAAAATTGCCGTAATACTGCGAATGAACCTCATACCCATAAATAGGGGTGCACAGGGTATTGAATTATGCCATGACTCCCGCACGACTCAGAAGATCATCAGCACTTTCAGAGGCCCCGGTAACAATTCTCTCCTCACCGGGGATATACCGGTTATGCATCAGGATTTTTCCCTGACAGATGACCGTATCAACAACACTGCCCTCTGCTGAATAGGCAATATTTGACACCGGGTTATGCAGGGGAATCATCGCCGGGTGGGAGAGAGAGAGGAGCACAATATCTGCAGGCATACCTTCCTGAATACTCCCGCCATGATACCCAAGAGCTTTTGCTCCCCAGGATGTTCCCATGGAGAGGGCTTCTGCTGCAGGAAGAAGGGTATCTGAATTCCAGAAGAACTTCTGACAGAGAGCTGCTGTTTTCATCTCTTCAAGCATGTCAAGATTGTTATTGGATGAGCATCCGTCGGTCCCGAGACAGACATTTACTCCCCGGTCCCTGAGCCAGTGATAAGGCATTGCCCGTCCGGTTGCAAGCTTCATATTGCTGACCGGGTTATGGGCGACAGAAACCCCCCGTTCTCCCAGGAGACGACAGTCCTCTTCTGACAGCCAGCACCCATGAGCGGCCACGGTTCGTTCATTCAGGCAACCGGCCTTGTCAAGAAGGGCTGCAGGAGTCATACCATAGGATTTCTGACAGTCATCAACCTCCTGTTTTGTCTCGGCAAGATGAGTGTGGATGATTATATTCTCATTTTTGCTGTATTCAGCACATATCTCAAGATGCTGCGGGGGCACGGTATAGGGTGCATGGGGAGCGATGGCAGAGCTGATCCGGGATGTATTCAGAGATTTTACGTGATTAACAAGGTCTTCTGTGGCTTTCAGCTCAGCCTCCATCTTCGCTTCATCTCCAAAGGTGATGATCCCATGACTGAGTACGGCGCGGATACCTGACTCATCCACCGCCCGGGCGGCATCCTTCATAAAGAAATACATGTCATTAAAGGCGACCGTTCCTGACCGGATCATCTCAAGACAGGCAAGTTTTGTCCCCCAGTAGACATGCTCACCGGTGAGGTGGGCTTCAAGCGGCCAGATCTTTTCTGAGAGCCACTGCTGCAGATGCATATCATCGGCATACCCGCGAAGAAGGGTCATGGCTGCATGGGTATGAGTATTGACAAGACCGGGCATCGCGAGAAATCCTGATCCGTCAAGTATTATATCTGCCTCATTCCGATGGATCTTTCCAGCATCCGGACCTGCTGCACGGATAGTTCCGGTCTCATCATACCAGATGTCTGTCCGTTTTTTATCAGGTAAGAGAACACCGGTGATGAGCGTGGAGCGACATTTTAAAAATAAATCCTCGTTTTTTGAGGGTGTGATGTCCTTTGGATCTGCCATGAGTTACACATACTGTCTTCTTGTATCACCAATAAAACCAGATGATAGAAAGGCCACAAAGAGTTTTGAGCGTTCCCGCTCATTGAGTAAGGGTATAATATGCGTGTTCCGATCAATACCATTACCCCTGATACGCCTAACGCCGAGGTTATCGGATGGGCACATGAGATTCGTGACCTTGGAGGTCTTGCTTTTCTCTTAATACGTGACAGAACAGGAATTCTCCAGGTAACCATACCAAAAAAGAAAGTTGCACCGGAGATTGCTGAAACGATCCGTGCAATATCCCGTGAGTCTGTTGTACGAGTCACTGGAACGGTAAAACCTGAAGGAAAGGCACCGGGCGGCAGAGAACTCATTCCCGATGCAATCGAGATTGTGAGCCTTTCTGCAAGTCCTCTTCCCCTCGATGTTGCGGAAAAAGTGCCGGCAGAACTTGATACCCGGCTTGATAACCGGTTTCTGGATGCACGCAGACCACGTGTCAGTGCCATATTTAAGATCCGAAACGCCGTCCAGCATGCAACCCGGAACTTTTTCTTTGATAACGGGTTTATCGAGATCAATACCTCAAAGATCGTCGCCGCTGCAACAGAAGGAGGAACTGAGCTCTTCCCGATTGCATACTTTGAAAAAGAGGCATTCCTGAACCAGAGCCCGCAGCTCTACAAGCAGATGATGATGGCTGCAGGGTTTGAGAAGGTCTATGAGATCGGTCCGATCTTCCGTGCTGAAGAACATAATACGACAAAGCACCTGAACGAGGCAACATCCATCGATATTGAAGTCTCATTCACCGACCATCTCGGGGTCATGCAGACATTAGAAGACCTGGTTCGGGATATCTACCAGTTTGTTGACAAGACCTGCGGTGATGCTATCGCTGACATGGGGCTTGATTCCTTTGCCGTTCCTGAAAAAGGATTTCCACGCCTTCCGTACAGTGAAGCCATCGAGATTGCATCTGCAAAGTGCGAGGATGAGATCGCGTATGGAGACGACATCGGAACAGCAGCAGAGCGGGCTATTGGTGAAGAGATGGGACGGATGTACTTTATTGTTGACTGGCCGTCCTCGATCAGACCCTATTATGCCATGCCATACGAGAATGATCCCGAGATCTGCAAGGCCTTTGACATGATGCACCCCAGGATGGAGCTCTCATCCGGTGCCCAGCGGGTTCACCAGCATGACCTTCTGGTTGAGCAGATAGCGAAGAAAGGATTAAATCCTGAGAACTTTGAGTTCTATCTTAACCCATTCAGGTTTGGTATGCCCCCCCATGCGGGCTGGGGACTTGGTGCCGAACGTATGGTAACGACCATGCTTGGTCTTCCAAATGTCCGTGAAGCAGTCCTCTTCCCCCGTGACAGACACCGGGTTGTTCCCTGATCATGCAGTCATTCATCCCAGACACCATCCTTCCGACAACGGTTGTCGGCAGCTATCCAGGCCAGCCAAAGCGAACGATAAAAAGCCTGTTTGATCCCCTGCACGGAGCAGTGGAAGAGGCAGTATCCCTTCAGAAAAAAGCCGGCATTACCATCATATCAGACGGGCAGGTGAGGGGTGACATGATCGGGGCATTTGCCTCAAAACTCCCGGGTATCCGGGGAAATGACGTCATCGGCCGGGTGATGCCCCCCGATCAGGCGATAACCATAAAGGATACGGCATATGCAGTCAGGCAGCACCCATATGTGAAGGCAATCATCACCGGTCCGTCCACACTGGCATACGGCCTTCACCTGGGAACACCCCAGTACCGGAACCGGAATGAACTGATTCCGGATATTGCATCCTCTTTGGTGGTCGAGGCTCAGGGCCTGTCAAAGACCGGGGCAGTTATGCTGCAGATAGATGAGCCAATCCTCTCTACCGGTGCAGCTGACCTTGACGTTGCGAAAAAGGCTATTGCTACGATCGCAAAGGCAGTGACCATCCCGGTCTGTCTGCATGCCTGTGGAAATATTGCACATATCATCGATGACCTGCTCGCGATGCCCATTCAGATCCTTGATTTTGAAGGGAGTGTGAATGCTGAAAACCTGGCATCATTCTCAGATAAGGACTTAAAAGACCGGTACATCGGATATGGTATCGTGGACTCATCCTCGCCGGTCCTTGAATCTGCAGATGAAGTCAAGAGACGACTTTTGAAGGGAATTGATATCCTGGGGCCTGAACGGATTCTTCCTGACCCGGATTGTGGTCTTCGTATGCACACCCCGGAGAGTGCGTTCGCAAAGCTGACCAGGCTTACCGGGGTCGTATCTGAAGTACGGCAGGAACTTGGGAATTTGTGAAAACAATGATTGCGTCTGAACACACACCTGATAGGTAACCTGATGACGCCTGGCATTCCTTCATTGAATGGAAAAGAGCTCTTTGCAGCAGTGCTGTTCATTGCATCGGTCTTCATCCTTGGCCTGAAACTGATGAATCCGACTCCGCTTGTAATCTGGTATACCGGTGAGGATTATATCATCCAGACCGAGCGGATCGGGGATATTTATTCTGCAACAGATGTCATCGTGCTCATTGTTGCGTCCCTTATTATCTGTGGAAGCGGGCTCTATCTTCTGCTATATGAGCAGATCCATCCCCTTCCTGTCCTCCAGACCCAGGGAGCGCCACCCCTGCCATACCAGGAGGCGTCTGCACCATTCTCACCATTGGAAGATAGAAAACGGAAATGGGAGACCGTTCTTCCAACACTCAAAGAGGATCAGCAGCTGATCTACCAGACCATCCTTGATGCGGATGGGATTATCCCCCAGAGTGATATTGTTGAAAAGACCGGGCTTTCAAAATCGAATGTCAGCAGGTCTCTTGATATGCTCGAGAGTATGGGACTGATTGAGAAGAGAAGAAGAGGGATGGGAAACCTCATTCTGCTGAAATGAGGGAGATATGGAGAAAAACCGGATAGTATTCCTTGCGGTGCTTCTCGTCTGTGGTATTTTCCTCTCACTGGCAGGTAATTTCCTGATGGGCGTTCGGGCACCGGTCAGGGAACAGAGCTCGCTGCTCGAAAATTACCTTATCATGCAGTCGATGGCCGGGAAAAATGCATCATATGCCAATCAGACATACATGATTGGAGACTCAGGCATTGTCGTAAGTTTTAATGATATACTCAATATCCGTGACAGCCCGGTTCACGAGACAAAAGGGTTGGTGAATGCCACCGCTCCACTTACCCTTCCCCGTTCTGGTTTTACGAACATAACGACTCCCTGAGTTCCCGCCTGAGAAGTTTCCATCCGCCGACTCGTGGTAACTGATCCAGGATCACGAGACGGCGTGGAATTTTATATCCTGCAAGGTAGTCACGACTCCAGCTGGTGAGATCTTCTAGTGTCAGGGTATCCCCGTTGCTCCGGAGGACCACAGCTGCTGCAGGAATCTCTCCCTTTTCATCATCCGGACAGCCAAATATCGCAATATCTGATATCTTCGGGTGATTGATGAGGACATTTTCAACCTCGGTCGGATAAACCTTCCATCCTGACATGATGATCATGTCCTTCTTCCGGTCGGTGATGACCAGCATGCCATGAGCGTCAATATATCCGATATCACCGGTCAAAAACCAGCCATCTTCCATGAAGACTTCTTTTGTCTCTTCAGGCTGGTTCCAGTATCCTAATGCCACTCCAGGCCCGCGAAGTGCTATCTCACCGGCATTCGGGGATGCAAGTTCCTTCTCCGGGTCCGATACATCGACAATTTTTACCTCAGCATACCCGACCGGTTTTCCGACACTATTGTACTCATCAGCAGTCGGATAGTCATCAGGACGAATAACGGTCCCGCAACCAAGGACGATGGTCTCAGAGAGGCCATATGCATTAATGACCGGTATTCTGAACCGTTCAAAGAACTTCTTCCAGGTCGGGGAGTGCATCGGCCCGCCCCCACTGATGATACGGCGGACAGAGGTGAAATTATCCTCCGTTCCGGGAGGTGTTTCACTCAGGCCATGAATGACCGGGGGCATTCCGGCAAGGACTGTTATCTGATACTCCCGGGTAAGGCTGATGTACTCATCCGGACTGTACCGCTCCATGATCACGTAGGTTCCACCGGCACGAAGCACAGAAAGACCCCAGGAGATCCCGACATGAGCCATCGGGTAAATGCCAAGATAGATGTCATCACTGGTCAGGTCAAGGGCTTCTCCCTCGGCCTGCAGGGCGGCAAGCCATCCGTTATGGGTCAGCATGGCTCCTTTCGGCCGGCCGGTGGTGCCTGATGTGTATTGTATCTGGCAGACCTGATCCGGCGGGCAAGGTACCGGGCGGAGCGGGACATGAGACTTGGTGAAAATCTCCCATGAGTGCTTGCCTTCTCCTCCCACCTCAAGAATGTGCTTAAGGTCAGGGCAGGACTCTTTCATTGAACCGGTGATATCCCGTGAACTGACCGATGCGATGAGTAATCTGGCACCGGAGTCACGGATTGCATAGGCAAGTTCCTCTTTTCGGTACACGATATTGGTTGGAACAGCCACAAGGCCGGCACGCCAGATAGCAAAATAACTGATCAGGTACTCGGGCGAACTGTCCAGGTACAAAACAACCCGGTCACCAGGAACCAGACCAAACTCCTCAAATGCTGCAGCAAGAGATCCACTGAGTCGGTGGAGATCGGTATAGGTATAGGACCGGTTTGATTTTGGGTGTATGAGCGCTATTTTGTCTGGAAACCGGACCATGTGGTTATCAAGAAATGTGGATATATTAAACATAGCAAGAATTCCCTCACTTGTGTACTATGTTGTACATATATGCCCAAATAGCAATACCTCCATGCAACGGGGACGGGAGGCAAAAAAAAGGAGGGTTACTGGTACTCAGGTGGTTCAGTCTTTTTCGTTATACCACCTTTGAAATGGGTTTTTACCCGGTCATATGCCTCGCGAAGCTGCTGGCTCATGGTCGGGTGAACCTTCTCAAGAGCACGATCAAAGTGATCTTTCTTCACATAGTGGAGCTGTTCCCGCATGGCAAATATGGCTGCTTCACGACAGAGCCCTTCAAGGTCAGCCCCGACATAGCCATCGGTCCGTGACGCGATATCACCAAACAACTTGTCAAGAACCGGATCTTCAATGGTGATTCTGAATTTTTCCAAAATCTCAACCAGCATTCTGCGACGTGCTGACCGGCTGATAGTCCCTTGTGACGGGGTGACAGACCGGATCCGTTCCATGAGTTCCGGCCCTGATGATCTGACCTCACGGGGGAGGGAACCGGCAAGGATCTCAAAGTCTTCTTCGGTAAAGTTCTGGGTGGCATCAACGAGTGATTCAAGGGCAGATCCTTCAATCGGTATGAGCCGTGCATGGATCTTTAATATGTCAACCCGGTCTGTGGTGCCTGGTTCACCGATGTAGATGAGCCGGTCAAATCGTCCTGACCTGAGAAGGGCAGGGTCGACAATATCAGGACGGTTTGTTGCACCCATGACAACAACTTCACGGAGGTCCACCAGACCATCCATCTCGGTCAGGAACTGGTTTAAAACACTCTCCATGGTGTGACTGTCTCCGGCGGTTCCTCTGGCAGGGGTGAGAGCATCCAGTTCATCAAAGAAGATGATGGCCGGGGAGACCTGTCTCGCTTTCTTGAAGATCTCCCGGACCGCACGTTCAGACTCACCTACCCATTTGGACAGGAGCTGCGGACCCCTGACAGCGATGAAGTTCGCACCTGACTCATTGGCAACCGCTTTTGCAAGGAGGGTCTTTCCGGTTCCCGGCGGTCCATAGAGCAGAACCCCACGGGGTGACTGGATACCAAGGTCATCGTACTTCTCCCTTCGGGTGAGGGGGTACTCGACCGCTTCCCTGATCTCCTCGATGGCATCAGACAGCCCACCGACATCACGCCACCTGAGATGGGAGACTTCGAGCATGACCTCGCGCATCCCGGAAGGGGTGATCTCCCGAAGGGCCTGGTGAAAGTCCTTTCCGGTCACAACCATGGTCTCCAGAACCTCATCAGGGATGATATCCTCGTCAAGGTTGATGTGTGGAAGGTACCGGCGAAGAGCCCTGATTGCCGCTTCACGGGAGAGGGCTGCGATATCAGCACCGGTATACCCGTGGGTCCGTTCGGACAGTTCCTCAAGACTCACATCATCATAGAGCGGCATTCCCCGGGTATGAATTTTTAAAATATCTATCCGGTCAGGGTTTGAGGGAACGCCTATCTCAATCTCACGATCAAACCTGCCCGGACGCCTGAGTGCGGGATCGATCGCATCCAGCCGGTTTGTCGCCCCGATGACAACAACCTGGCCCCGTTCCTCAAGACCGTCCATCATGGTCAGGAGCTGGGCGACTACCCGCCGCTCCACCTCTCCGGTTACTTCCTCACGCTTCGGGGTGATTGAATCAAGTTCATCGATGAAGATGATGGAGGGGGCATTGTCAGCTGCTTCTTCAAACACTTCCCGAAGCCGCTGCTCACTCTCTCCATAGTATTTTGAGATCACTTCAGGACCGGCAATCGGGATGAAATGGGCCCCTGACTCATTGGCAACCGCCTTTGCGATGAGTGTCTTTCCGGTTCCCGGCGGTCCGAAGAGGAGGACACCTTTGGGTGGTTCGATACCAAGACGCCTGAAGAGTTCAGGATGCCGCATCGGAAGTTCAATCGTCTCCCGAAGCCGCTGGAGTTCATCGCGAAGACCACCGATGTCCTCGTAGGTAATCTGGCTGATACCCTCAAACCCGCTGATCGGACTGTCAGATATGATTACCTCGGTCCGCTGGCTGATGATGACCGCGTCAGGCGGGTCCAGCTCGATGACCTTGTATGCCACCATCTGAGGCTGGACAAATGGCATTCCTATCTGGATCGGAACCGAGTCGCCCATTGCGACCGGATAATCGATGAGGTTATGATGAATGGTTGAGGGCTCTGCCATCGGAACATTTTTCGGGAGATCCTCCGGGGGTGCCAGCACTACGGTCGCGGCAGGGATGGTCTCTTCCACTTTGGTTATTTTGACCGTGTCACCAATCGAGACATTTGCATTCATCCTGGTGAAATTATCTACCCGGATCTTCTGCTGATTCCAGTCTGTCAGCTGGGCACGCCATACCTTTGCAACGGTCACGGACCTGCCTGAGATACGGATGATGTCACCCGGTGAAAGTCGCATCTGGTTCATAGTTTCTGGATCCAGGCGGGCTTTTCCGCCCCCCTGGTCTCCGGGATATGCACTATCAACCCTGAGATACAATTCCATTACCTAACCATCATATACGCCGGGACTTAAAAGTATAGGAACCATGCATCTTCTCGCATTTGACCCCTTTCACGGCGCTGCAGGGGATATGATATGTGGAGCTCTCCTGAGCCTTGGTGCTGACAAAGAGCAGGTCATGCGAGCGATGAGTTCTGTTGTGAAGACTCCGGATATAGAAATTGTCAGCAGATGTGGCATTGCTGCAATCAAAGTTCATACCCGTGCCGGCCCTGCCCACCGGACTCTTGAGGAGGTGCTTGACATTGTCCGTAGTGCACAGGCCCCTCCAATAGTTATTGAACAGGCCGAACGGATATTCACCCGGATTGCACGGGCAGAAGAGGCGGTTCATGGAACACACCATGTCCACTTTCACGAGGTCGGTGCTGATGATGCGATTGCAGACGTCATCGGATCCTGCATGGCGATACACCTGCTTGCTCCTGACGAAATCATTTCCCTGCCGGTTGCCGTGGGGACCGGGATGCTGACCTGTGCTCATGGGACTTTTCCCGTGCCGGCTCCGGCCACCGCAGAGATCCTCTCATCCGGCAGACTCCTCGTGATGTCAGGAGAACATACCGGAGAACAACTCACCCCGACCGGTGCGGCAATTCTTTCCGAGTTTTGTGGAGAAGGAACTCCGTATCTTCCTGTAGGAACCATTCTGAAGACCGGATACGGGGCAGGCAGCAGGGATGATCCCCGATCTCCGAACGTGCTCAGGGCGTTTTTCCTGGAGTGCCAGGGCCTGTCAGAAGATATTGTGGACATCCTCGAGACAAATGTTGACGACATCTCCGGAGAGTGCATTGGAACGGTACTTGCCAGAGTGATGGAAGAGGGAGCACGAGACGCCTGTGCGGTACCGATCCTCATGAAAAAGGGACGGCCGGGGCATCTTATCAGGGTAATCTCACCGCCTGAACGGTCAGGAGTTCTTGCAGAGATTCTTGCCCGGGAACTTGGAACACTGGGTATCAGGGTTACACCTGCCGTTCACCGGTTTATTGCTGAACGTGAGATCCAGGAGGTGCCTGTTCTGATACACGGGGAGGAGGCAAGGTTTCCGGTAAAGTTCGGGTATATCGGAGATACCTGCTACCTCATCAAACCTGAATACGGGTTTGCCGAGGAGTATGCGAAAACCCACAATATTCCGGTCAGGGATATCCTCCATATGGTGACTGAAGCAGGGAAAAAGACCATCAGAGGAGGTGACACACGGTGAGATTAACCGGCGTATCCTCAGGAAATGCGGCACTTGATGACCTGATGGGGACCGGGTATCCCCGCAAGATGATCACCCAGATCTTTGGTGAGCCAGGGTCGGGAAAATCTTCCCTATGCCTCATGGCGGCAGTTTCAGTCTTAAAGCAGGGTGAGTCGGTTGTCTATTTCGATACCGAGAGTTTCTCTGCCGAACGGTTCAGCCAGATTGCCGGTGAAGAGGCAGCGACTCTTGCTGACCGGCTGTTCCTCTATGAACCAACGGATTTTAACCAGCAGGGCATGATGATCCTTGATTCCGAGGATGTCATACGGGAACAGAAAGCAGGACTTATCATCCTTGATTCTGCCACCGGACTATACCGGACAGAACTTGAACATATCCAGGAGGCGCTTCAGAAGTTTAACCGCCAGATGACGATGCTTCTTGGGTATGCAAAGCGGTATGACATCCCGGTACTCATCTCAAACCAGGTCTACATGGATATCAGCAAGGGCGATTTTGCTCCCCTTGGCGGGACCGGCCTCTATCACCTGAGTAAAATTATCCTCCAGATGGAACGGCGGGACAATGCCAGGAGGATTCGGGTCATGAAGCACCATGCACGGCCTGAAGGAACCTATATTGATGTCGTCCTTGTCCATGAAGGAATCAGGGTTATTGATGAGTACCCGGAAGACCTCCAGACTGGGAAGCCATAAACCCTGATAATACCCATCTTTCAGAAGACACCCACACAGGGAAGAATATGATCCGATCAATTTTTTTTGCAGCGGTATGTATCACACTGCTTTTCTCATCTCCGGTGTTTGGAATTTCAATCACATTTCCCCCTGAATCAGGGCCTTATACCGGAGATTATGTTCTCATCCAGGAGCCGGGAAAATATACGCTTGAGAATAACGTCACTCATGCCTACCCGGTCGGTGTCATCATCACCTCCTCATCGGTCATCCTTGACGGACAGGGATACCACATCAGTCCGGCAAAAACCGGTGATCCGTCGGTTGGTATCTGGGTGACCCTCCGTGATTCACAGGGAAAACCGGTAACCGGTGTCAGGATTCAGAACCTGACCATCCATGATGAGGTGACCGGTATCTATCTTGAAGGGGCTGATTCTTCTGAATTTCCCTGGGGACGTGATCGCTCATCAGACCCTGCGGTAACTGATGCCACTCTCTCTGATCGGGACATCAAATGTAGCGGTGTTACGATCACCGGTTCACGAATCGGTATCGCATCGAAGGATCTGAAAGCACCGGCAATCTGGCAGTCAGAGATCACGGGAAATGAGAAAGGAATCTTCATTTCAGGCGGTGCTCCGGATATCAGAGACCTTGTCGTTACAGAGAACACCGATGCAGGTATTCATCTGGACACAACCACCAGGGGAGTCATCACCGGGTGCCGGATTGAAGGAAACCAGGGCCCGGGTATCCTTCTGGACCATGTAGCCGGGGTTCAGATCTGGAATAATATCCTTGACAACCTGGTGAATATCAGAAATACCGGAAGTGAAGGGGCATTACTCTATCAGACTCCTTCAAACCAGACAAATATTATCAAGGGGCCGAAAACGGGTGGCAACCTCTGGGCACAGGGTGGTGTTCCGGTCTACTCGTCCCACATGATCGCTGATGCAGACCTTGACGGGATTGGTGATATCCCCTACATCGAATCAGGTCTCATCGATCAATACCCCTTAATCCCGGCCGGGACCGGATTTGTCCCGATTGAGATACCAGAGCCTGAACCAATACAAACGGTTATGACACCGGTTCCGGTCTCAACGCCATTTACCATCATCACCGGGATTCATGCAGCTATTACCGGGGATTCCATTCCGACCGAGATGAAGGCAGGTATGTCATATCCGGTGAACATCACCCTCCTCAATGATGGCTCAGATAACTGGCTTGATATGCATGCAGTTGGTATCAGGGCTTTGGGCGATGCGGCGACCTGGGGCCCTGAATGGCTGCCAGTTCCTTCCGGAATTAATTCAAAGCAGTCATATACATTTGGTTTTGAGCTCAAGGCACCGACATCGCCTGGAACCTATGAGCTCTCCTACCAGGCGGTCCGGGGAGGGCAGGGAGTCTCGGTCACGTTCGGGAGACCACATAAGAAGGTCGTTACAGTTCAATAATTGAGAAAAAGAGGTAATATTAGTAGTTACGGCCTCCGCCGTATCCCCTGCCACGGTTATATCCACCGCCGCCGGATCCACGGTCAAATTCCCGCCTTGGCTGCATGGGCCGGGCCTCATCGATACGCATGGTCCGCCCTTCAAATTCGGTCTGGTTCAGAGCGTCCATCGCTGCCTGGGCTTCTTCGCTGGTGCCCATCTCAACAAATCCGAACCCTTTCTGCTCGATAATTTTTACACTGACAACGTCACCATACTGAGAGAAGAGATCTTTCAGTTGGTCTTCTTTCACAGAGTACGTCAGGTTGCCGACGTACAGTCGCTTTCCTTCCATAAGATATCAGACACCGTTCTTTCCTTCCCTCATCAATCCGGATTTGGGAGGAGTGTGATCATGCCCCTGTCACCCGGCAATCTGACCGAAAACGGGAGATTTCACCAGCGTTTATCTGACGATCCGGATCGGGTATTCGCCAAGATTTCGAGAAGCTGATCATGAGAAAAAACGACTCATATGTTATTAATAATTATGTTTGAGAAGGAGAGAATGGTCGTTGGTTCATGGGAGTCACAGTATAGTTTTTTAAAAGTGTCCGGCATCACCTGACAGATACGAACCGGAGATAATGATCCTGAATCCCGGATCACGAATGATACGAAATCTGGTTTTCAGGTGGAGGGGGCTGACTAGAACGGGTTGATGGCGGAAATGTGATTTATTGAGAGAGGAAATAAACAGGGCATGAATTACGCTTCAATCTGAGTTACTTCAATTCTGCCAATGATGAGATCATTTTCAACTGGAACTGGTTCGTGATCCTCCATGAGACCCTCGATATGGAGTTCAATTGCCTCCTTAATGTTTCTCATTGCTTCGTCTATTGATTCCCCTTGTGAGTAACATCCCGGTAATGTTGGGACTTCTACCCAGTATCCTCCTTCTTCAGCGGGATGAATAATTATGGTATATTCGGTCATTCTAATCCTCAAGATAATATTCAAATTCTTCTTCGGTCAGCCCAGCTTTGCGTATTGATGCTTTTAGTAATCCAATTTTTATTTCACCAGATATTGGTATTGTTATTAGTTGTCCATTGGGCATTTTAATGTTGATGTGATCTCCTTTTCCTTTTCTGGGTATTCCGCCTGCTTTATAGAAGCCCTTAATTGCATCCTGGCCTTTCAATCCTTTGAGATTTTTCATTTTACTTCGTAATAGTTAGACAATATTTGTTGAGATGTTCTGAAAAATCTTCCTGAAAGTGAGTCCAAATAAAAAATACGAACCAGATGTGATTTTCGAATACTCCTTATATCAGTAATCACC
>ERZ1645192.1779-NODE-1779-length-17931-cov-7.927668_pt1 | contig 17931 bp, 18 predicted proteins | sample MGYA00575354_ERZ1645192 | MGnify/ENA primary metagenome ERZ1645192 (study PRJEB40844, sample SAMN11349763) | freshwater sediment metagenome | isolation source: river sediment | host: Sediment | place: India: Faizupur Khadar , New Delhi | collected 2017-02-21 ... | reverse complement strand
CGGTCGTCCCGCACGGCGTGGTCCTCGCGGACCACGCCGTCGTCGTGTCCGGCGGCGTGATCGTCGCGGTGCTGCCGACCGCCGAGGCGCGCGCGCGCTACCAGGCGCGGCAGGTCGTGTCGCGACCGGACGCCGCGCTGGTCCCAGGGCTGGTCAACGCGCATACCCACAACCCCATGACCCTGTTGCGCGGCGTCGCCGACGACCTGCCGCTCAAGGTCTGGCTGCAACAACACATCTGGCCGATCGAGGCCGCGGTGATCGGCCCCGGGTTCGTGGCCGATGGCGTGGCGCTGGCGATCGCCGAGATGCTGCGCGGCGGCACCACCTGCTGCAACGAGAACTATTTCTTCCCCGACGTGCAGGCCGCGACCTACCGGCAGCACGGATTCCGCGCCCGGGTCGGGCTGCCGGTGATCGACTTCCCGACCGCGTGGGCGGCCTCCGACGACGAGTACTTCGACCGCGCCGGCGAGGTCCACGACCAATGGCGCGACGATCCGCTGGTCGCCACCGCGTTCGCCCCGCATGCGCCGTACACGGTCAGCGACGCCAACTTCGAGCGCGTGCGCCTGCTCTCCGACCAGCTCGACATCCCGGTCCACCTGCACCTGCACGAGACCGCGCAGGAAGTGCAGCAGTCGGTCGAACAGCACGGGCAGCGCCCGATCGCCCGGATCGACCGCCTCGGCCTGTTCAACGACCGCCTGATCGCGGTGCACATGACCCAGCTCACCGAGGCCGAGATCCACCTCTGCGCCGAACGCGGGGTCAGCGTGGTGCATTGCCCGGAATCGAACCTCAAGCTCGCCTCCGGCTTCTGCCCGGCGTGCGCGCTCGACCGGGCCGGCGTGAACCTCGCCATCGGCACCGATGGCTGCGCGTCCAACAACGACCTCGACATGGTCGGCGAGACGCGCACGGCCGCACTGCTGGCCAAGGCGGTGGCGCAGGACGCCGCCGCGCTGGATGCGTTCACCGCGCTCCGCGCGGCCACCCTCGGCGGCGCCAGGGCGATCGGCTTCGACCACCTGGTCGGCAGCCTGGAACCGGGCAAGCAGGCCGACATCGCCTGCATCGACCTGGCCGCGCTGGAGACCCAGCCGTTGCACCACGTGGTCTCCCAGCTGGTGTATGCGGCCGGCCGCCACCAGGTGCGGGACGTGTGGATCGCGGGCGTGCGCAAGCTGGCCGATTACCGCCTGGCCGACATGGATGCCGACGCGCTGGTCGCCAAGGCACGCGAATGGCGCGCGCGCATCGCGCAGGTGCGCAGCGCATGAACACCGAATCGGGCAATTTCTCGCAGGCCGAGCTCGACAAGTTCGATGACTTGGCGCAACGGTGGTGGGACCCAAGCGGCCCGCAAAAGGCCCTGCATGCGCTGAATCCACCACGCCTGGCCTATGTCGCGGAACGCACCCAGCTGCGCGACGCGGCGGTGCTGGACGTCGGCTGCGGCGGCGGCCTGCTGAGCGAGGCCCTTGCGCGTGCCGGTGCGCGGGTCACCGGCATCGACCTTGCGCCGAACCTGCTGAAGGTCGCGCGGCTGCACGGCCTGGAACTTGCCCAGCAACAGCCTGGCATCAAGGTCGATTACCGCGAGATCGCGGTCGAACGCCTGGCCGAGGAGATGCCGGCGTGCTTCGACGCCATCACCTGCATGGAGATGCTGGAGCACGTGCCGGATCCGGGCGCGATCGTGCGCGCCTGCGCCACCCTGCTGAAGCCGGGCGGCCGCCTGTTCCTGTCGACCCTGAACCGCACCCCGGCCGCGTTCGCGCTGGCCATCGTCGGTGCCGAATACGTCGCCCGCCTGCTGCCGCGCGGCACCCACCAGTACCGCGACTTCATCAAGCCGTCGGAGCTCGCGGGCTGGCTGCGCGAGGCCGGCCTGGCGCTTGAGGACATCAGCGGCCTGGCCTACGAGCCCTGGCGGAATGCCGCGCGATTGGTCGCGCGCACTGACGTGAACTACCTCGCCTGCGCGCTCAAGCCGGCATGAGCGCCGTCCGTTTCCCGGCCCTGGTCCTGTTCGACCTCGACGGGACCCTGCTCGACAGCGCGCCCGACATGGCCGCGACGGTGAACCGCATGCGTGCCGCCCGCGGACGGCCGCCGATGGCGCTGGAGGCGTTGCGCCCGCATGTGTCGAAGGGCTCGCGGGCGATGAGCGCGGCGGCGTTCCCGGAGCTGGGCGGCGAGGTGCCGGGCGAGATGATCCGCGAGTTCCTCGATGTCTACGAACAGGAACTCGGCCGGCACGGCGAGCCGTTCGCCGGCGTGGCCGAACTGCTGGCGGCGATCGAGGCGGCGGGGAGCCGCTGGGGCATCGTCACCAACAAGCCCGAATACCTGGCGCGGCAGGTGCTGCCCAAGCTGGGCTGGGACAGCCGCAGCGCGGTCCTGGTTGGCGGCGACAGCCTGCCGGAACGCAAGCCGCACCCGCTGCCGTTGCTGCATGCGGCGCAGGCCGTGGGCGTCGACATCGCCGATTGCGCCTACGTCGGCGACGACGAGCGCGACATCGAGGCCGCGCGCGCTGCCGGCATGCACTCCGTCGTCGCGCTGTGGGGGTATCGCCTGCCGGGCGACGACCCGCTGGCCTGGGGCGCCGATGCGCAGGCGGCGACCGCGCGCGACCTGCTTGACGCGGCAGCGTGGCGGGGCGCGCCATGAGCGACCACGACGCGTTGCAGGGCTTCCTCGGCAAGTGGCGCGCGCGCTGGCCCGAGTGGCGGGTGGCCGAGGCCTTCGTGCCGATGCCGGAACGTGAGCGCGCGGCGGCGTGGTTGTCGCTGCGCGACGAACTGGGCCAGGCCGCCTGGGGCGGGGAGGATCCGCGCCCCGGCGACGCCAAGCTGGCCTGGTGGGCGGAAGAGCTGGATGGCTGGGCGCGCGGTCGGCGTCGCCATCCGCTGGGCGTGCTGCTGCAGAAGGTCGCGGCTCCCTGGGACACGCTGGCGGCCTGCCTGCCTGCGCTGCGTGCGAGCCGCGAACGCCCCGCGGGCCTGGACGCCGCCCTGTTCATGCTGGAGCCGTATGCCGAAGCCCTGGCGGGTGTATCCCAGCATCTGTTCGAAAGCCAGGCCCCGGCGCCGGCGCGCAACGTGGTGGTCTCGCTCCTGGCGGAGCGGCTGCTCCTGAACGCATCCGGGGTGACCCCGCTGGGCGACCTCGATGTGCGGGGCTGGGCACGCGGCCTGCTGGACCAGTGGCCCCCGCCTGGCGATGGCACCCGGCCCGGCCGGGTGCATGCGGCGATCGTGCGCGGGCGCCTGTCGCGCTTCGCCGACGGCAAGTCGCCGCCGATGCCCGCGATCTCGGTGGCGCTGGCGGCCTGGCGCGCCGCGCGCGCCTGAGACGCAATGTTGCGCGGGCGCTCACGCCGGCGCCGGTAGAATCGCGGCATGGAATCGCGCACGCCCCAACACCCGCAGCCCTTGCCCGACGTCGCCCACGAGGCGGCGGCGCTGGCGCGCCCGCTGGACTGGGTCGGCATGGAGGCGCTGGCCTTGCCGATCCGGTTGGCCGGCGGCGACGCAAGCCCGTTGCTGGTCACGGCCGAGGTCGATGTCGCGGTGGACCTGCGCGATGCCGGCGCCCGCGGCATCCACATGTCGCGCCTGTACCTGCTGCTGCAGGACCAGCTGGCCAACGAACCGCTGACCGCCCCCGGGCTGCGCCGGCTGCTGGATGCCTGCATCGCGTCGCAGCAGGGCCTGGCGACCCGCGCGCGCCTGCGCCTGCGCTACGAACACCTGCTGCTGCGGCCGGCGCTGGTGAGCGCGCATGCGGGCTGGAAGCGTTACCCGGTCGAGGTCGAAGCCGAGCTGCGCGACGGCCACCTGTCGCTGTGGCTGGGGCTCGCGGTGGACTATTCGAGCACCTGCCCGGCCTCGGCGGCGCTGTCGCGGCAGGCCAACGCCGCGCGCTTCGAATCCGATTTCGCCGGCGCCCGGCCGCTGTCGAACACGTTGGTGCGCGACTGGCTGGCGTCGCCGCGCGGACTGGCGGCGACCCCGCATGCGCAGCGCAGCCGCGCGCGGGTGCGCGTGGAGTTGCGCCCCGCGTTCGCCGAGCTCCCGCTGGCGGCGCTGGTGGACGCGGTCGAGGCGTCGTTGGGCACGCCGGTGCAGACCGCGGTGAAGCGCGAGGACGAGCAGGCCTTCGCCGAGGCCAACGCCGCGAACCTGATGTTCTGCGAGGATGCCGCGCGCCGGGTGGCATCGGTGCTCGCCGCCGATGCGCGGGTGGCGGCGTGGGACGTGCAAGTGGCCCACTTCGAGAGCCTGCATCCGCATGATGCGGTGGCCTCGGTGAGTGGGCGCAATTCCTGAGATCGCTCCCTCCCTTGCGTAGCAGAGGAGGGCTGGGGTGGGGTGCTTTTGGTAGGGATGCCTGATAAGAGCACCCCCTCCCAACCTCCCCCTGCGCTTCGCGCAAGGGGAGGAGACAGGGCCTACTTGGCCTACTTGCGCCCAACCACCAGCAACTGGTCGATGTGGGCATGGGACCGCGCCGCGCAGTGATGCGCATCACCAGATTCTGCAGCGCGCCGCCGCGCGGGACGCGGGACGTGCTGCGGGCGGCTATTTCGCGCGCTCAAGCACCAGCAAGGGGTCGATCCGCACGTCGAACCAGTTCATGCCCCAGTGCAGGTGCGGGCCGGTGGCGCGCCCGGTCGCGCCGACCGCGCCGATCACATCGCCCTGGCGCACCACGTCGCCGGGGCGCACGTCGATCCGCGACAGGTGCAGGAAGTTGCTGCTGATCCCGTGGCCGTGGTCGAGCACCAGCGTCCCGCCGGTGAGGTAGAGGCCGGCATCGGCGAAGCTGACCACGCCATCGGCGGGCGCCTTGACCGGAGTGCCGGCAGGGGCGGCGATGTCCATGCCCGAATGCGGCGACTTCGGCGTGCCGTTGTACACGCGCTGGTTGCCGAAGCGGCCGCTGATGCGGCCCTGCAGCGGCCACGCGAACACCTGCGCGAACCCGGTGCGCGGATCGTCGCGCTCGCGCGCGGCAGCCACCCGGGCCTGTTCGCGTTCGATGCGCTCGGCGATCGCCTTCGGCGGGTCGACGGTGGCCGGCGGCACGCCGTCGATCCGCTCGACCGGCCAGTCGCGTGGGGTGATCGCGATGCGGTGCTCGATCCAGCCGGTCGCCGGCTGCTTGATCCGCAGCACCGCCTCGCCGGTCGCGTCGCGCCCGATGCCGAACACGAAGCTGCCATAGGGCGTGACCCGTAGCGTGCGCCCGGCGTACTCCACGACCGCCGCGGGGTGCGTGTTGCCGATCACCATGGCGCCCTGCGAGGCGCTGGCGGGCAGGCGCGTGGCGCGCGCCGGAATCGCGCCGCCGCCGCCGATCGCGGGTTCGCCCGATGGCGCCGTCTGCGCGGGCACGACGCCGGCGAAGGCCAGCAGCAGCAGCGACAGGACCGCGGCGCGCGCCATCAACGGTCGAACCGCAGGCGTTCGCCCATCGGTTCGCCGACCAGCGCCGTGCCGTCCCAAGCCAGGGCGCCGTTCACCCAGGTCGCGGCGATCCGCGAGCGGAAGGTCGTGCCCTCGAACGGCGACCAGCCGCACTTGCTGAGCACGTCCTCGCGGCGCACGGTGTAGGGCGTGTCGTCGACCAGCACCAGGTCGGCGGCGTAGCCCTCGCGCAGGAACCCGCGGCCGGCGACGTCGAACAACTGCGCCGGGGCATGCGCGAATTTCTGCACCACCTGCGCGGTGCTCAGCTGGCCTTCGTGGACGAGTTCCAGCGCCGCATTCAGGGCGAACTGCACCAAGGGCAGGCCGCTCGGCGCGGCGGCGTAGGGCTTGGCCTTTTCCTCCAGCGTGTGCGGGGCGTGGTCGGTCGCCAGCACGTCGAGCACGTCGTCGGCCAGGGCCTGGATGATCGCCTCGCGGTCGTGCGCGTCCTTGATCGCCGGATTGCACTTGATCAGGTTGCCCAGCCGCGCGTAGTCCTCGCGCGCGAAGCGGGTGAAGTGCACGCAGGTTTCGGCGGTGATCCGCTTGCGGCTGCCGTCGGCGCGCACCAGCGGCCCGAGTTCGAACAGCGCCAGCTCGTCGGCGGTGCTGATGTGCAGCACGTGCAGGCGGCTGTCGTGGCGGCGTGCCAGCTCGAGCGCGAGGCGGGTGGACTTGATGCAGGCCTCGCGCGAGCGGATGTCGGGGTGGCAGGCCACCGGGATGTCCTCGCCGTAGCGCGCCTGGTACTCGGCGAACGCCGCATCGATCATCGGCGTGTCTTCGCAATGGGTGATGATCGGCGTCGGCGCTTCGCGGAACACCGCGTCCAGGATGACCGGGTCGTCGACCAGCATGTTGCCGGTGGAGGCGCCCATGAACACCTTGAGGCCCGGGGTCGCCCGCGGGTCGATCGCGCGGATCGCGTCCAGGTTGTCGTTGCTGGTGCCCATGTAGAAGGCGTAGTTCGCGCGGGCGCGTCCCGCGGCGCGGCGGTACTTGTCCTCCAGCGCCGCGGCGTCGAGCGTCGGCGGCTTTGTGTTGGGCATGTCCATGAAGCTGGTCAGGCCGCCGGCGACCGCGGCGGCGGATTCGCTGGCGAGGTCGGCCTTGTATTCCATGCCCGGTTCGCGGAAGTGCACCTGGTCGTCGATCATCCCGGGCAGCAGGCGGCGGCCGGCGGCATCGACGACGGTCTCGCCCTCGCGCGCGGACAACCCGCCGCCGATCTGGTCGATGCGGCCGTCGACGAAGCGCAGGTCGCCGTCGAACTCGCGGCCTTCGTTGACGAGGCGGGCATTGACGATGAGCGTGGAGGCCATGGCGTTTCCTATTCAGGGGGGACGGGGTCGTGCCCGCCGGGGTGCAGGGGATGGCAGCGGCCGATGCGCCGGGCCGCCAGCCAGCCGCCTTTCAGCGCGCCGAAGCGGCCGATCGCCTCCATCGCGTATTCCGAACAACTGGGGACGAACCGGCAGCGGGTCCCCAGCAGGGGGCTGATCCAGCGCTTGTAGCCGCGCAGCAGCGCGATGAGGAGTTGGTCGATCACGTGGCTTGTCAACGGCCGCGCGCGAAGTGGGCGCGGTTGCCGCTGTCTCCCCGGCAGGGTATAACAGCGCGCTTTCCCGTCTCAAGGGAACACCGAGGAACACCCGCACGTGGCAGCGAAGAAACCCGCGAAGAAGGCCGCCAAGCCGGCCAGCAAGCCCGCCGCCAAGGCGCCCGTGAAGAAGTCGGCAGCGAAGAAGGCCGCGCCCGCCAAGAAGGCGGCGCCGGCGAAGAAACCGGTGGCGAAGCCGGCGGCAGCGGCGAAGAAGCCGGTCGCCAAGAAGGCGGCGCCGGCCAAGAAGGCTGCCCCTGCCAAGAACCCGGTCGCCAAGAAGGCAGTGCCTGCGAAGAAGCCTGCGCCCGCGAAGAAGGCTGCCGCGCCCGCCGCGAAGAAGCCCGTGCCCGTGAAGACGTCGCAGGCCTCCAAGGCTGTACCGGCCAAGGCATCCGCGCCCGCCAAGGCGCCTGCACCGGCCAAGGCAGCGGCGTCGAAGCCCGCGCCTGCAGCGCCCGCCAAGCCTGCGGCGTCGAAGCCTGCGCCCGCCAAGGCGACCAAGCCGGCGCCGATCGATCCCAAGCCCACTGCGCAGGGCGTGAAGACTGCGCTGGCCGGCAATCCGGCCTCGCCGGTCACCGCGCCGCGCAAGCCGGGCAAGGTGGCGGTGGCGGTCGTCTCCAAGCCCGCGTCGCCGACGCCGAAGGGCAAGATGAAGGTGGTCGCGTACCGCACCGACGAGGCCACCGGCCGTCCGATCGTGCCGGCGGGCTACAAGCCCGCGGCCGACGAGGAGTACATGAGCGCGCTGCAGCTTGAGTACTTCCGCCAGCGCCTGCTGCAGTGGCGCGCGGACCTGGTCGAGGAATCCAAGCAGACCATCGAGAACCTCAAGGAAGAAGTCCGCGACGTCGGCGACGAAGCCGAGCGCGCGACCCGCGAGACCGAGAACTCGCTGGAACTGCGCACCCGCGACCGCTACCGCAAGCTGATCGGCAAGATCGACAGCACGCTGAAGCGCCTCGACAACGGCGACTACGGCTATTGCGTCGACACCGGCGAAGAGATCGGCCTGGACCGCCTGGAGGCCCGCCTCACCGCCGAGCGCACGATCGATGCCCAGGAGCGCTGGGAGCACCTGCAGAAGCAGATGGGCGACTGAGCAGTCCGATCCGCGAGGCACATGGAACGGCGCCTTCGGGCGCCGTTTTTATTGGCGCCGGATCCGCGTTCGCGTTCGTCAAGCCCGCGCTAACGGAACCTGCACGCGGGGTGTACATCGCGATCGGCATCCTGCACGCGTGGCCCGGCAACGGTGCCACGCCATCCCCCAAGAAGGAGCATCGCCATGAACAAGGACATCATCGCCGGCAACTGGAAGCAGCTGAAGGGCAAGGCGCAGGCCAAGTGGGGCCAGCTCACCGACGACGTGTTCGACGTCAGCGAGGGCAACAGCGAATACCTCGCCGGCAAGCTGCAGGAAACCTACGGCTGGCAGCGCGACCGCGCGAACAAGGAAGTCGAGGACTTCCGCAAGACCCTCAACTGACCGCAACCGCCGTCGCGCCGAGCGCGCGGCACGCGATCCGGGGCCGGCGCATGCGCCGGCCTCTTCGCGTTCATTACTGCAGGTCGCGCAGGTCGAGCCGGCGCAGCCGCGGTGCGCGCCACGCGGTGCCGGCGACCACCGCGATCGTGGTGATGCCGCCGACCACGACCGATGGCACCAGGCCCAGCAGCCGCGCCATCGATCCGGAATAGAAGGCGCCCAGTTCGTTCGACGAACTGATGAAGATGCTGTTCACCGACGACACCCGTCCGCGCATCGCATCCGGCGTCGCCAGCTGCAGGATGGTCGAGCGCACCACCACCGAGACGCCGTCGAACATGCCCGAGACCAGCAGCAGGAACGCCGACAGCCAGAACGAGGTGCTGAGGCCGAAGCCGATCATGCAGGCGCCGAAGCCGGTCACCGAGGCCAACAGGATGCGGCCCGCGTTCGCCTGCAGCGGATGCCGCGACAGCCACACCGCCACCGCGACCGAGCCGAGCGCGGGCGCGCCGCGCAGGATGCCGAGGGCCTCCGGCCCGGCATGCAGCACGTCCTTGATGAAGGCCGGTGCCAGCGAAATCGCCCCGCCGAACAGCACGGCGAACATGTCCAGCGCCAACGCGGCGAGGAGGATCTGGTGGCTGAACACGAAGCGCAGGCCTTCGGCGATGCTCGCGAACACCGGGCCGCGTTGCTGCTGCTGGGCGGGCTCGGTCACCGGCATCGCCAGCAGCGCGGTGGCCGCCGCGACCGAGAACAGCGCCGCCAGGCCGTAGGCCACCGACTTGCCGGCGCTGCCGACCAGCACGCCACCGATCGCCGGCCCGGCGACCAGCCCGGTCTGGAACACCACGCTGCCCATGCTGGCGCCGCGTGCGAATTGCGCGCGCTTGAGCACCCGCGCGAACAGTGCGTTGTACACCGGGCCGAGGAACGAACGCGCCACGCCGCCGATCGCGATCGCCAAGTAGATCGGCCAGAGTCCCTGCAGCGGCAGCCAGCCCGCCGCGACCATCGCCAGCGCCAGCGCGTTGAGGGCAAGGCCGGCGCAGGCCACCGCGCCGAGCTTGCGCCGCGGCAGGTGGTCGACCAGGTAGCCCGAGAACGGCGCGACGCAGAAGAACGGGATCACTTCCGCCAGTCCGATCAGGCCCAGCGACCACGGATCGCGGGTGAGCTCGTAGACATGCCAGCCGACGGTGACCGCGACGATCTGGTAGGACAGCAGCGTGCAGATGCGATACAGCATCAGCCAGCGGAAGCCGGTGCCCGACAGCGGCGAGGCCGGCACCTCGTTCATGCGCCTGCGGCGGCGCGGGCGTGCTCGCGGATGAAGGCCAGCAGCGCGGCAAGTCCGTTGCTGCGCGTCGGCGAGAGGTGCTTGGCGAGGCCGATGGCGGCGATGTACTCCGGCTCGGTGGCGAGGATCTCGGCGGCGCTGCGTCCCGAGTACACGCGCAATGCGAGGTAGACGAGGCCGGAGACGATCGCCGAATCGCTGGCGGCGGCGAAGTCGAGGCGGCCGGCGTCTCCGGAGGGCACCACCCAGACCATCGACTGGCAGCCGTGCAGGCGGTTCGCGTCGGTCTTCCAGGCATCCGGGAAGGGCGGCAGCTTGCGGCCGAGGTCGATCAGGTACTGGTAACGCTCCGACCAGTCGCCGAAGAAGGCGAACTCGTCGGCGATCGCCGCCTGCGCTTCGGCGGCGGTCGGTTCGAGGGGGAAGGGGGGCTCGCTCATGCGCGCTTCCAGCGCACGCCCTGCGGCGTGTCCTCCAGCAGGATGCCCTCGTCGGCGAGCTGCTGGCGGATCGCGTCGGCGCGGGCGAAGTCGCGCGCCTGCTTGGCGGCGGCCCGCGCGTCGACCAGCGCCTGGATGCGGGCGTCGTCGTCGTTCGAGGTGCCGCGCGCGAACCAGGCGGCCGGGGCTTGCTGCAGCAGGCCCAGCGCCAGCCCGGCGCCCAGCAGTTGCGACCTCAGCGCCGCGCGATCCGCGGGATCGACGGCCTTGCGCGCTTCGGCGGCGATCCGCGCGACCTCGGCCAGCGCCGCCGGGGTGTTGAGGTCGTCGTCCAGCGCCGCTTCGATGGCGGCCGGGATCGACGCCTCGGCCGCGACGTCGCCGAGGTCGCGCAGGGTGCCGTACAGGCGGTCAAGCGTGCGCACCGACTGTTCGATCAGGCCGTCGGACCACTCCAGCGGCTGCCGGTAGTGCGCGCTGAGCAGCGCGTAGCGCAGCGCCTCCGGCGGATGCGCGCGGACCAGGTCGTGCACGCGCTCGATGTTGCCCACCGACTTGCTCATCTTGGCGCCGCCGAAATTGAGCATGCCGTTGTGCAGCCACCAGCGTGCGAACACGCGCCCGCCGTGGGCGCACTCGCTCTGCGCGACTTCGTTCTCGTGGTGCGGGAACTGGAGGTCGACGCCGCCGGCATGGATGTCGATGGTCTCGCCGAGGTGCGCGGCGGCCATCGCCGAGCATTCGATGTGCCAGCCCGGGCGGCCGCGGCCCCAGGGCGAGTCCCAGCCGGGCAGGTCGTCGGTCGAGGGCTTCCACAGCACGAAGTCGCCCGGGTCGCGCTTGTACGGGGCGACGTCGACGCGCGCGCCGGCCAGCATCTCCTCGGGGTCGCGGCGCGACAGCTTGCCGTAGCCGGCGAAGCTCGACACCGCGAACAGCACGTGGCCCTCGGCGGCATAGGCATGGCCGTCGGCGACCAGGCGCTCGATCATCGCGATCATCTGCGGGATGTGCGCGGTCGCCGCCGGCTCGATGCCGGGCGCGAAGTCGCCGGCGACGCCGAGCATCGCCATGTCCTCGCGGTAGGCGGCGGCGTAGCGGTCGGTGATCGCCGCGATCGGCACGCCCAACTCGCGCGCGGCGGCGTTGATCTTGTCGTCGACGTCGGTGATGTTGCGCGCGTAGCGCAGGGCGCCGTGGCGGCGGCGAAGCAGGGCGGCCAGCACCCCGAACACCACCGGCCCGCGGGCGTTGCCGATGTGCACGTAGTTGTAGACCGTCGGCCCGCACAGGTACAGGGTCGGGGCGGCGGGGTCTGCGGGAACGAAGGGTTCGACCCGGCGGGTCAGGGTGTTGTAGAGATTCAGGCTCATGGCGGCGCGCGATCGTGGCCGGCCATTGTAGCGAGCCGGCGGTCGCGACCGGCCGACGACAGCGGCGATTCATCCCCTCCTGGCGCTTCACCGATAGACTTGCCCGATGTCCTCCCGGGTCTTCGCCGCCTCCGCTTGCCTGTTCGCCATCGCGTCCGGGACGCCGGCGCGTGCGCAGGATCCGCCGCGCGAGGTCACCATCCCGCAGGAGAACGTGCGCTACGACTATGCCCAGGTGCTGGCGGTGGAGCCGGTCTACCAGGTCCTTCGCACGACGCGCAGCGAACGGGTCTGCGACGCCAAGGCCGCCGGTGGCAATGGGATCACCCGGGTGGTCAGCGCGGTGAAGGAGCGTCTGCGCAGCCCCGCGACCCGCGAGGAACGCGAAGCGGGCCTGAGCAACTGCCGCATGGAGCCCGTCGTGCGCGAGTTCCGCCGCGCGATCGCCTACGACGTCGACTACTCGTACAAGGGCAGCAAGTTCCGCACCCGCATGGACCGCGACCCCGGCAACCGCCTGCGGGTGCGCGTCTCGATCACCCCGCAGCCACTGCCCTGAGCGGCCGCGCTTGCGTGCCGCGCCGCAACATGCGAGCATCCGCGCGCTCATGGACCTGCACCTCGCCACGCGCCACGCTGATGCCGCCCGGATGGCCTCCGGGATGACCTCGCGCGCGCGCCGACCGGAAACCGCCCCGACCGCTGGGTAGTCCGGACGCACCACCATGCGTACACAGACAGAACCCAGCCAGCGTGCTGGGTTCTTGCGTTTTGACGTGCAGGATGCACGAACGCCGCGGGCGCAGGATGCGCGGGCGCGGCCAGGTTTCCCGTTTTCCACGCCACTGCCGAGCCCACCATGAAGCACTTCCTCAACACCCAGGACTGGTCCCGCGACGCGCTCGACGCCCTGCTGGCCGATGCCGCCGCGTTCAAGCGCAGCAAGCTCGGCGACGCGATGAAGGGCCGTTCGATCGCGCTGGTGTTCTTCAACCCGTCGATGCGCACCCGCACCAGCTTCGAACTGGGCGCGTTCCAGCTGGGCGGCCACGCGGTGGTGCTGCAGCCGGGCAAGGACGCATGGCCGATCGAATTCGACCTCGGCACGGTCATGGACGGCGATACCGAGGAACACATCGCCGAAGTGGCGCGGGTGCTGGGGCGCTACGTGGACCTGATCGGCGTGCGCGCGTTCCCGAAGTTCGTCGACTGGCAGCGCGACCGCGAGGACATCGTGCTGAAGTCGTTCGCGAAACATTCGCCGGTGCCGGTGATCAACATGGAGACCATCACCCATCCCTGCCAGGAGCTGGCGCACGCGCTGGCGCTGCAGGAGCACTTCGGCACGACCGACCTGCGCGGCCGGAAGTACGTGCTGACCTGGACCTACCACCCGAAGCCGCTGAACACGGCGGTCGCCAATTCGGCGCTGACCATCGCGACCCGCCTGGGCATGGACGTGACCCTGCTGTGCCCGACGCCGGAGTACGTGCTCGACCAGCGCTACATGGACTGGGCGGCACGGAACGTGGCCGAGAGCGGCGGCTCGCTGCAGGTCAGCCACGACATCGAAAGCGCCTATGCCGGCGCCGACGTGGTCTACGCCAAGAGCTGGGGCGCCTTGCCGTACTTCGGTAATTGGGAACCCGAGAAGCCGATCCGCGACCAGTACAAGCACTTCATGGTCGACGAGGCCAAGATGGCCCTGACCAATAACGGCGTGTTCAGCCACTGCCTGCCGTTGCGCCGCAACGTGAAGGCCAGCGATGCGGTGATGGATTCGCCCAACTGCATCGCCATCGACGAAGCCGAGAACCGCCTGCACGTGCAGAAGGCGGTGATGGCCGCGCTGCTGCGCTGACCCGACCACCGCCCGCATCCCAACGCCCCACTGGATCCCACATGACCACCCCCAACGACTCCCGCGACATCGTGCTGGCCTTTTCCGGCGGCCTCGACACCAGCTTCAGCGTGCCCTACCTGCAGGAGCGCGGCTGGAACGTGCACACCGTGTTCGCCGACACCGGCGGCGTGGATGCGGAAGAGCGCGCCTTCATCGAGCAGCGCGCGGCCGAGCTCGGGGTGGCCAGCCACGTCACCATCGACGGCGGCCCGGCGATCTGGTCGGGCTTCGTGAAGCCGTTCGTGTGGGCGGGCGAGGGCTACCAGGGCCAGTACCCGCTGCTGGTCAGCGACCGCTACCTGATCGTCGACGCCAGCCTGGCGCGCGCGCGCGACCTCGGCACCAACGCGATCGCGCATGGCTGTACCGGCATGGGCAACGACCAGGTGCGCTTCGACCTGGCGGTGAAGGCGCAGGGCGACTACCGCATCGTGGCGCCGATCCGCGAGATCCAGAAGGAGCACACCCAGACCCGCGCCTACGAGCAGGCCTACCTCGAGGAGCGCGGCTTCGGCGTGCGCGGCAAGCAGAAGCAGTACACGATCAACGAGAACCTGCTGGGCGTGACCCTGTCCGGCGGCGAGATCGATGCCTGGGAGGTGCCGGGCGAGGGCGCGCGCGGCTGGTGCGCGCGCCGCGAGCAGTGGCCGGCGGAACCGCTGGAAGTGGCGCTGCGCTTCGAGCGCGGCGAGGCGGTGGCGCTGGACGGCACCGCGATGCCCGGCGAGAAGATCCTCGCCAAGCTCAACACCATGTTCGCCCAGTACGGCGTCGGCCGCGGGATGTACACCGGCGACACCACCATCGGCCTGAAGGGCCGCATCGTGTACGAAGCGCCGGGCCTGGCCGCGCTGCTGGCCGCGCACCGCGCGCTGGAGGAAGCCGTGCTCACCAAGCACCAGAACCGCTTCAAGCCGGAGGTCGGCCGCAAGTGGGTGGAACTGGTGTACGAGGGCTTCTACCACGACCCGCTCAAGGCCGACCTCGAGGCCTACCTCGCGTCCTCGCAGGCGCAGGTCAATGGCGAGGTGGTGCTGCGCACCAGCGGCGGCCGCGTCGATGCGGTCGCGGTGCGCTCGCCGCACATCCTCAACAGCAAGGGCGCGACCTATGCGCAGTCGGCGGACTGGGGCGTGGAGGAAGCCGAAGGCTTCATCAAGCTGTTCGGCATGAGCAGCACGCTGTGGGCGCAGGTGAACCGCTGAGGATGCCGACCCCATGAGCGCACTGCGCATCAGCACCGACCCGGCCGAACTCGACCTGGCGCTGGTCCACCGTTTCCTGAGCACGGAGGCCTACTGGAGCCGCGGCATCCCGGAGGCGACGGTGGCCCGCGCCCTGGCCCATTCGCTGTGCTTCGGCGCCTACCTCGACGGCGTGGGGCAGGTCGGCTTCGCGCGGGTGGTGACCGACCAGGCCACCTTCGGCTACCTCGCCGATGTCTTCGTGCTCCCGGAACACCGTGGCCGGGGCTACGCGAAGCAACTCGTCGCGGCGGTGATGGCCGACCCGTGCCTGCAGGGCCTGCGGCGGGTCATGCTGGCCACGACGGACGCGCATGCGCTGTACGCGGGCTTCGGTTTCCGTGCGCCGGCGCGACCCGAGGTGCTGATGGAAATCCACCGTCCCGACGTCTACACCCGCGGGGATGCCTCGTGAGCACCGACATGGACGGCCTGCTGTGCCACCTCGAGGCGCTGGTCGCGTTCGACACCCGTAACCCGCCGCGGCTGATCGGCACCGGTGGGATCTTCGACTACCTGCGCGCGCACCTGCCGGGCTTCCGCATCGAGGTCAGCGACCACGGCGAAGGCGCGGTGTCCCTGTTCGCGGTGCGCGGCAACCCCGGGCGCGTGTTCAACGTGCACCTGGACACCGTGCCCTCGTCCGAGGCGTGGAGCGCCGACCCGCATGTGCTGCGCGTGCACGGCGACCGCGCGATCGGCCTCGGCGCCTGCGACATCAAGGGCGCCGCCGCCGGCCTGCTGGTGGCCGCGAACGCCACCGCGGGCGATGCCGCGTTCCTGTTCTCCAGCGACGAGGAAGCCAACGATCCCCGCTGCATCGCCGCCTTCCTCGCCCGCGAGCACGGCTTCACCGAGGCGATCATCGCCGAACCCACCCGCTGCGAGGCGGTGCTGGCGCATCGCGGCATCAGCTCGGTGCTGCTGCGCTTCAAGGGCGAGGCCGGTCACGCATCCGGCGCCAACGCGCTGGCGGCGAATGCGCTGCACCACGCGATGCGCTGGGGCGGCCATGCGCTGGACCTGGTCGAAGCCGAGGCGCACGCGCGCTTCGGCGGCCTCACCGGCCTGCGCTTCAATATCGGCAAGGTCGAGGGCGGGATCAAGGCCAACGTGATCGCGCCGAGCGCCGAGGTGCGCTTCGGCTTCCGCCCGCTGCCCTCGCACGATCTCGAGCAACTGCATGCCCGGTTCCGGGGCTGCGCCGCGCCGGCCGCGCTGGCGCATTACGAAGAGACGTTCCGTGGCCCGTCGCTGCCCGCCGGCGACAGCGCGACCGCGGAGGAGCGCAGGCTGGCCGCGCGCGACCTGGCCGACGGGCTGGGGCTGCCGATCGGCAACGCCGTCGACTTCTGGACCGAGGCCTCGCTGTTCTCGCAGGCCGGCCTGACCGCCTTCGTGTACGGCCCGGGCGACATCGCCCAGGCCCATACCGCCGACGAATGGGTGGCGCTGGAGCAGTTGCAGCGCTACGCCGACGCCGTCACCCGCATCCTGGGAACCTGACCTGCCGTGACCCCGATCCTCACCCCGCAAGCCGTGCACGACCCGCAGACGCGGCAGACCATCGTCCGCCTGCTGTCCAGCATGGGCAGCGCCAAGGAAATCAGCCAGTACCTGAAGCGCTTCTCGCAGCTCGACGCGGCGCGCTTCGCCGTGGTCAAGGTCGGCGGCGCGGTGTTGCGCGACGACCTCGATGCACTGGTGTCTTCGCTGGCCTTCCTGCAAGACGTCGGCCTGACCCCGATCGTCATCCATGGCGCCGGCCCGCAGCTGGATGCCGAGCTGGCCGCCGCCGGCATCGAGAAGCAGACCATCGACGGCCTGCGCGTGACCTCGCCGGAAGCGCTGGCGATCGTGCGCCGGGTGTTCCATGCGCAGAACCTCAAGCTGGTGGAAGCGCTGCAGGCGAGCGATGCGCGCGCCACCAGCATCGTCTCCGGCGTCTTCGAGGCCGACTACCTCGACCGCGCCCGCTACGGCCTGGTCGGCGAGGTCAAGCGGGTCGACCTCGCGCCGATCCAGGCCAGCCTGCAGGCGGGCTCGATCCCGGTGATCGCTTCGCTGGGCGAGACCGTGGGCGGGCAGATCCTCAACGTCAACGCCGACTTCGCCGCCAACGAGCTGGTGCAGGTGCTGCAGCCGTACAAGATCGTGTTCCTGACCGGGACCGGCGGCCTGCTGGACGCGGACGGCAAGGTGATCGACTCGATCAACCTGTCCACCGAGTACGCGCACCTGATGCAGCAGCCGTGGATCGAGGGCGGCATGCGGGTGAAGATCGAGCAGATCAAGGACCTGCTGGACGGGCTGCCGCTGGCCTCGTCGGTGTCGATCACCCGGCCCGCCGAGCTGGCCAAGGAGCTGTTCACCCACAAGGGCTCCGGCACCCTGGTGCGCCGCGGCGAGCGCGTGCTGCAGGGCGATGCGTGGGCCGACTTCGACCTGCCGCGGTTGCGCGGGCTGATCGAGTCGGCGTTCGGGCGCAAGCTGCTGCCCGACTACTTCGAAGCCACCGTGCTGCATCGCGCCTACGTCAGCGAGAACTACCGCGCGGCGGTGATCCTCACCCGCGAGGATGCCGGCACCTACCTCGACAAGTTCGCGGTGCTCGACGACGCGCAGGGCGAAGGCCTTGGCCGCGCGGTCTGGCTGGTGATGCGCGAGCAGAATCCGACCCTGTTCTGGCGCTCACGCCACGGCAACCCGGTCAACGGGTTCTACGACGCCGAGTCCGACGGCTGCATCAAGCAGGCCAGGTGGAAGACGTACTGGTACGGCCCAGCCGGCTTCGACCTGATCGAACGCTACGTGCGCACCTGCGCCATGCGCCCGGCCACGCTGGAGGACGTTCCCATGGAGGGCGGGGCATGAGCGTGTTGCGCGTCGGCATCGTCGGTGCCCGCGGCCATGTTGGCGCGGAACTGATCCGCCTGCTCGCCGGGCATCCCGCGTTCGAGCTGGCCTACGTGACCTCGCGCGAGCGCGCCGGGCAGCCGCTGACCGCGCACGTGGACGGCTACGCCGGCGACGTGCACTACACCTCACCCGCCTGCGAGGACCTGCCGGACCTCGGCGCCGACGCGGTGGTGC